>OKXB01001501.1_pt1 | contig 22248 bp, 25 predicted proteins | sample 1601731 | NCBI WGS metagenome assembly OKXB01 (sample SAMN04414077, study PRJEB24778) | human gut metagenome | material: faecal | host: Homo sapiens
GTTTTGAGACATAATCAAATACTAACACTTAAGACATTATCATAAATTAATCATAAAATGTAAATATAAAATATTATAGGTACTTGACTTTAAATATAAAACATAATATAATCTTAGGTGCGTATTCATCTAGCAGCGTTATTATATTTATTGTGATGTGTTTGTTACCACTAAGGGTTATTAGTAACTTAGCTGCAAAGTGAGGATATTAATGCAAACACCCTATAATAAATATGATAGCCTCGATGTTTAAGCAAATATCGAAGGGAGAGATTTAAATGTCAAGATATACTGGTTCAGTTTATCGTAAAGCAAGACGTCTTGGATTTTCTGTTACAGAAACAGGAAAAGAAATTGCTAAAAGACCAAATATTCCAGGACAACATGGTGGAGATCGTGGTAAGAAATTATCTAACTACGGTACACAATTACAAGAAAAACAAAAATTACGTTTCATGTATGGTTTGACTGAAAAACAATTCAGAAAAACATTCAATGAAGCTGGTAAAATGAAAGGTGTACACGGTGAAGATTTATTAAAACTTCTTGAAAGTCGTGTAGACAACTTAGTTTACCGTATTGGATTTGCAACTACAAGAAGAGGAGCAAGACAACTTGTTAACCATGGACATATTACTGTAAATGGTAAAAAAGTTGATATTCCATCTTATAGATGTAAACCAGGTGATGTAATTGCTATTAAGGAAAATGACAGAGAACTTGCTATTGTTAAATCATCACTAGAAGCTAAAAACAATCGTGTTGAATTTGTTACTTATGATGAAAATAAAATGGCTGGTACATATGTTAGATATCCAGAAAGAAGCGAACTTAACGCTGATATCAATGAATCATTAATCGTTGAATTCTATAACAGATAAAAGTACTTATGGGTACTTTTTTCTTTACAAAAAAAGAAGGAATTCTTAATACCTAATTCCTTCTTTTTTATATTCATCTAATCTTTTTTGATAAGCATTTATTAAATCTTGTTCATATTTTATTTTCTTTTTATAGTTAAGTAACAATAGTATTTTTTTAGCAAAATATGGATTTAATATAAGTATAGGTCCTAATAAACTAGTTCCAAAAAAATTATTAACATGGATTCCTTCATTTTCCACATCATTTTTTGCTTTAATAACATTAAATAATGGTACTTCCTTAATTATAGACGTACTGCTTTGACTAATATAACCGACAATTTCAATATTGTTATAGTTTGCTAAGACTAAACTATTATATCTATTTGCTTGATGTCTTTTAGTTGTTATATCAAAAATATTAAGACCTTTTATTTCTTCTCCATCATCTTTTATAATTGTTTTCCCTAATATTTCTAAAGCATTCCCAATAAACAAAAATACAACACCATCTTCAATTAATTGTTTTATTCTTTTTTTATATGGAATTAATTTTTTAATAACTTTTTCTTGTACACTTTCACTCATTGGACCTAAGTATATAAACTTGACATCATTTTTTACAAAAAAAGGTTCATCTAAAAGTGCTGTATAGACAAATTCTTTTTTGTCAAAACAATTTTCTAAAAATTGAACATTACCTCTATCACCATATAAATTACAAATTTCTGGAAATAATATTTCTAATTTCATTTTTGAATTACCCCCTTAATCTGTTTTTTTATTATTAATGATTGATCATACTCATGAATATCATGAAGTATATATATAGAATCAATACCCTTAATATTTAATTTTTTATAAAGTTCAAACTGATTTTCTGACATTTCTAATTTATCCTTAGGAACACCAGCATATAATAATCTTACATAAACATCATAAGACCTTACACCACCTATTAATATTTTTTTTATGTTTGCATCATTTAGAAACTCAAAATCTGTATCATAATACCAAGAAACAGTTTCAACAGAATATTTCTTATCTTCTACGTCATCAAGAATTAAGACTATTGCTTTTTTACCTGGACACGATTTAACATAATTAAAAGCACTTGAAGTTGCTACTGGGTTTTGACCCTTAGCCATTTGATTAACAATAGTAATACCATTAATTTCTTCTTTAGAATATCTTGAATCAGTAATTTTAATATCATTTATAACCCTTGTTATCTCTGCATTTGGAATTTTTAATTCTTTAAGTAAAGCGATAACGGATAATTGATTATATAAATTGAAAATACTAGAGTTAGAAATATTGTATTTATCTTTATTTACTGTCATTATCATCTCTTTTAAGTCTATAGATGCTTCATATTTCTTTTTAGGATTTTCATAACCACATTTTAAGCATTTTACATTACCTACGTGATGATAATGAACAAACTGATATTGTAACTTTTGATTACATTTTGGACAATAAACGAGATCACAAACTAAATTGTAAATACTTTTTGATGAATTATCGAAATAATTAATACCATAATAAATTGGTTTTTTAGGAACAATATATGAAGAAGTTATTAAATCATCGGCTGGCATAATCACTTTTGTATCTTTTGGTATTCCCTCATTTATTTTAGAGGCAATATACTCAAAATTACTATTAGATTTCATAGAATCACGAAATAAATTAGTACAAATTAAATAATCTGGTTTTACCGATCTAAAAATCATCCCACTTGATTTTTCATCTACTTCTAAAATAACTATTTCCGCCCTTTTATGAAATAGCGAAATATCTTTTAAAAACATAGCAGCAATTCCATCTTTTACATTGAAACCATTATTATGAATTACACGATAATTTAAATTTTTAAAAACATCGATTAATAGTGCCGATATCGTTGACTTTCCATTCGTACCAGTAATTGCTACAGTAATTTTAGGTTTATGTACATAATTAAGAAAATTAGGACATGTTCTAAGAGCAATATACCCTGGATAATATGGAACTCTTTTATTTAAAATTTTTAATCCTAAACTAGTAAGTTTTCCCATTACAATTGCAATATAATATCTTATTTTTTGCATACATCACCATAAATAACCTTATCAAATAAAGGTTTTAGTCCTTCTTTTTTTTCATTTAAATGTATTTTTGATTGATAAATATCATAACCTGGAAGTTCATTACCTTCTATTAATGATGGTCCATCTTCAGTAATGGCAAAGTCCCAACCAGTCATACCTACTTGTGGAATGACAGCACTTAACTTAATTGCAAGTTCAACAACCTCTTTATAAAAAGGAATGACAAATCCTTCAATTTTTACATTAGTTGTAGGATGTTTTTCAAATAATTTCCCTTCTCTATCCATAGCTGGTTTTGTTATTTTACCTGTCTCATCAAATAAAGAATACATTCCACCTTGATGGAAATTATCTACAGGATTAATACCATTACCTATACGAATTGCCCTAAGCATAACTGTTGTTTTTCCATTTTTTCTAATAGTTACAATTCTTAATGTATTTACAGAACTAGGACAAAGTTCTGACATTTTTTTATGTTGAATTATTAATTGTTCTACTAATAATTGTTTATTTTCTATTAATTTATTATATATATCTTTAATATTGGAATTCTTTTTTATTTCTAATTTTTCAACACCATATCCACCACTTAATCCAATAGGTTTTACCATTATAGTTTTATGCTTTTTTACAAATTTTTCAAAATCATCAAAAGTACATTCTTCCAAATATAAATATTCTCTATTTAAGTATTCTTTAAATTTTTTGTTAAATTTTATTTTATTTCTAAAATATGGGTAATAACTTGAATCATTCAAAGTTTTTAAATAATTATTATTTACTCCTCTAGTAATATAAGTAGCTCTTTGTTTGCTACTTAGCCCTTCGAAATAAAATAAAAAATAATCGGTATAACCAGCTGTATATTTTATTGAACAAATAATTATATCAAAAAATAAATAAATAGAATTTTTACCACTACGTTTATGAATTTTCTTTATTGTACTAAAAAAATTCATATAATTCATTTGAAACAATCTTTTTATATAATATGTTACTTTCTTCATTTCTACATCTCTTTCTAAATATGATAATTAATCTATATACATAATATCATATTTTTTCATTTATAGTAAATACAAAAGGAATTTAAAATTACTTAAATTTTCTTCTTTGTATAATATTTTTTATATCGCTAAATTTATTAATAAAAGGAATAATTTTTAGTTTTAATGCAACTATAAAATAAGCAACAGCTCCAACTATACAATATAATGCACATATTAAAACGCTTATTTTTCTATCGCTATTATCAATAGGTAAAAATAAATTAAGGAAAATTAAGGAAACAACCATAAAAAGAGTTGCTAATAATGTTTTACCAAATATTTTTATAGTTTCTCCATAATTTACTTGATATTTTCTATTTAATTTAATTAATAAGAAAATAATTGTTATTAGCTGCGAAATAATACTTGCTATCGTTGGTCCATAATAACCTTGAAGCCCAATAAAATTAAATAAATGTATCATTGGAACATTAAGAATAAGCTTGATTATAACTCCTAATATTAAGGAGCCCAAGGTAAGTTTAGTATTATTCATAATCTGCGATGATTCTACTAAAACAGATTGAAAAGATGATGTTAAAGCTAAGAAAACATATATTCTAAGGACATCAATTCCGACTGCATTATAACCATAAAAAGCATTCCATACTGGATAAGCTAAAAATGATAAACCTATGGTCATAGGGATAGTTAATATTATTAGTATTTGTAAAGCTTGATTAATTTTTTTACTAACATCTTTAAAATCTTTTTTTACAAAGCTTGGCATAATATTAGGTATTAAACTAGCAGTTAAGCCCATACTTATAGAAATAATAATCATATTAAGTTTTGAAGCCCATGTAGAAATTACACCTACGACATTTTCGGCATCAATAGTTGAATAACCAACAGCTGTAAGAGTTCTAACAACAGTAAATAAATCAACTAAATCATAAGCTGATTTAATTAAATCAATTAATACAAATGGTAATGCAAAAAAAACGATTTTTTTTAATAATGTTTTGTTTGAAATTTTTTTCTCTTCTTCCGTTATTTTAGCGTCAATATTAAATTCTTTTTTGTTTTGTTTAATCTTTCTATCAACAAAAAAATATGCACATATTGCTCCTATAGTTGCCCCAAAAACAGCAATGGCAATTGATTGATCTAAATCCATACCAAAAACCTTATATGACAAATAACTTCCAACTACAATAATAATAACTCTAATTAATTGTTCTATAACTGTTGAAAATTGTGGAACACTCATAAACTTATGTCCTTGCATATAACCTTTTTTTGCACTAAGAAGCGGAACAATTAAAACAGCTGTTGAAATAGATCTTATAACTAATGTAATACTTTCTATACTATTACCACCTACTGCATTACCTTTAATCAAAATAGCAACCTGAGGTGCAAATATAAATAAAATAATAAAACATATAATACCTAATCCAACAAGCAATTTTAACCCAATTTTATAAGCTTTTTGCTTTAAATATTGATAACCTAAAGCATTATATTCACTAACTATTTTACTAATTGCCGTTGGTATTCCTACCGTTGCAAGAGATAAGAAAATGGAATAAATAGAATAAGCATAACTATATAATGCGCCACCTTGTTCACCTATAATGGAATAAAAAGGAATTACATATATAAGCCCTAGTATTTTACAAATGATAACGCTAATAGTAGCAATAAAAGCCCCCTCTAAAAAACCATTTTTTTTCATATTATTCCTCGACTAATCCTACATAATATTTTTTCTTGCCTCTTCTAATTACAACTATCTTTCCTTCAATAGTTTTTGTTTTATCAATAAACATATTTTCATCATTAACAATTTCACCATTTATACTAATTGCATTATTATTTAAAAATTCTCTTGCTTCTCTTTTACTTGAACAAATATTATTATTAACAAGTAAATCAAGTAAAGATTCATCTTTTAATATAAAATGTGGTACGTCTTTTAAACCTATCATTAAGTCATTAACATTTATTTCTTTAATATTTCCACTAAATAAATTTTCACTTATTTGAACAGCTTTCTCATATTCTTCTTTTCCGTGCAAACCGGTTATAATTTCTCTAGCCAATGTTTTTTGACCTAATCTAAGATGTGGTTCATTATTATGCTTTGAAACAATATCCATTATCTCTTCTGGTGATAAAAAAGTAAAAACTTTTAAGTATGATTCAATCATGGAATCATCAGTATTAATTAAATATTGATATAATTCATAACTACTTGTTTTATTTTTGTCAAGCCATAGAGCATTACCTTCTGATTTTCCAAATTTCTTACCATTTTGGTCTAATATCAAAGGCATTGTAAAAGCATACACTTCATCTCCTAATTTTTTTCTAATTAAATCAACACCAGATGTAATGTTTCCCCATTGATCAGAACCCGCAACTTGTAAATTTACACCTCTTGTTTCATGTAAATGTAAGAAATCCAAAGATTGAAGTAACATATAAGAAAACTCTGTAAAAGTTATACCTGTTTCTAGTCTTCTTCTAATAATATCTTTATCAAGCATATAATTAATATTAAAGTATTTTCCATAATCTCTTAAAAATTCAATAATATTTATATTTTTAATCCAATCATAATTATCAACAACTTCAAAGCCAAATATTTCTTCGGCTTGTTTTTTTAGATTTTTAGTATTTTTTTCAATCTCTTCAATTGATTTCATTTCTCTTTCCGTAGTTGGTCTTGGATCGCCAATTCTACCTGTTGCTCCGCCTATTAAGAGAAGAGGTTTATGACCTGCTTTAGCAAGCCTTTTAGCAATTAAAAATGATGAATAATGTCCAATATGCATGGAATCTGCTGTTGGATCAGTTCCAATATAAAAAGTTAACTTTTCGTTATTTAATTTATTTTCTAATTCAGGACTTGTTACATCTTTAATAAGTCCTCTCCATTTTAATTCTTCATATAGTGTCATTACTTTTCCTCCTTACTAACTTGCATCATACTAACACCATTACTCGTTCCAATTCTTGTAACACCACTTTCAATAAATTTAGAAGCATCTTCATATGTTTTAATACCACCACTTGCTTTAACCTCTAATATTTCATTTTTGTGTTTATTAATAATAGAAATATCTTCTAATGATGCACCCCTAGTACCAAAACCTGTTGAAGTCTTTATAAAATTAACAAATGTTTGATTACATATTTCTGTTGCTTTAATTATTTCATCTTCTGTTAAATAACAAGTTTCAATAATAACTTTTAATACTTTACCATCAATTGCATCTCTAATATTTTCAATTTCTTCTTTAACATAATCATATTTCTTATCTTTTAAAGCACCAATATTAATAACCATATCAATTTCATCAGCACCATCTTCTACAGCTGCAATAGCTTCATATTCCTTAGTAATTGCTTTACTCATACCAAGTGGGAAACCAACAACACTGCATACATCAATATTAGTATCTTTAAGTATCGTACTTGCAAGACTAACATAATAAGGATTTACACAAATAGATGCGAATTTATATTTTATAGCTTCCTCACATAATTTTTTAATATCCTCTTCAGTGGCAAAAGCCTTTAAATTTGTATGATCTATATATTTATTTATTTCCATAATATCCTCCCATTAAAAGACAAAAAGATTCCTAGTATATAAGGACGAGCAAACCCGTGGTACCACCTTATTTCATAAGAATCTTATGCACTTTATTTCTTAACGCGAAATTAATCGTTTAAATTCAAAACATGTATTTCATAATTTACTCTTGACTAATTTTCATCACCATTAGTTTTCTAATTACCAAGTAAACAACTACTTTTTGTTTATCACTATTTAATTATTTTTCTTCTTCATGTATTTTTTCAATGATATTTTCTATTTTCTTTCCATACTCAATAGACTCATCAAATACAAATATTAACTCTGGTGTATGTCGTATATCTACCCTTTCACAAAGTTTTCTTCTAATAAAAGCACTAGCATTTTTTAATGCCTCTTTTGTCTCTTTCTTTCTATCATCATTAAGACATGTATAATAAACTTTTGCATAACTTAAATCATTAGTAACATCACATGCTGTTATAGTTACAAACTTTATATCTTTATCTTTAATTTCATTAGCAAGTATATAACTAATTTCTTTAACAAACATACTATTAATTCTTTCAATTTTTAAACTCATTATATCACTCCTGTTCTACAAAGACCTCATAATGTAGAGTGCCATTAATATTTGTAATAATAACATAGGTACTATTTTCATCAAATAATTCTTCTGTTTTAGGATTTTCTAAATCTTTTTTAGCATAACCACCTTGTTGTAATTGTCCAAGTGTAACTTTTACACTACCATTATTAGTTGTAGGTAAAACACCTATATTATCTGCTCCCCATGTTTTTGCTGATTTTATTATATTTTCTATTTGTCTATCATAAACTTTATCACGGTTCTCATTAATAATATTTGTCACATTAGGAACAATTATAACTACGAGTAATCCCATTATAATAAGGGCTGCTAATAACTCAATTAATGTAAAACCTTTTTTATTCATAAAACCACCATATTCATTATAACATTTTTTTTTAGCAATATAAAGACAAAAAAAACAAGTTAACAAACTTTATGATAATCTAGTCTTAACTTGTCAGCAATCGTTACAATAAATTCTGAATTAGTTGGTTTAGCTTTATCAATATCAACACTATGTCCAAATATTTCTTCCATTAAATCCCAATTTCCTCTATTCCAACTTACCTCTATTGCATGTCTAATTGCTCTTTCTACTCTTGATACTGTTGTATCAAATTTTTCGGCAAGTTCTGGATATAATTCCTTTGTAATTCCACCAATTGTTTCTGGTCTTTCAAAAATAATTCCAATTGCTTCTCTTATGTACTGATATCCTTTTATATGTGATGGTATTCCAAGTTCATGTAACACTTTTGTAATGGATACATTTAAGTTATTATGATGTAAATCAATACTTTTATTTGCTCCTTTCGATTTATCCATTATATCAAGTATTCTCTTTTCTAAATCACATAAATCAAATGGTTTTAAGATAAAATAATTAACACCTAATTCTGATACCTCTCTAATTATTTCATTAGCATTATAACTAGTCGCTACTATAACATTTTTGTTTATACCTCTTTTTTTCATTTCTTGTAAAACATACATTCCATCTTTTTTAGGCATAATTAAATCAAGTAGCATTACATCATATTTATCCTTTTGCTCTTGGGCTACATTAATACCTTCTTCACCATTATAAGCTGTAAAAACTACCTCTATATTATTAGTTTTACTAAAATATTCAGTAACCATATTAACTAAATTAACATTATCATCTATTACAAGTAATTTTATTTTTTCCATAATTATCTCCTTCATTTATTTTACTATTAAATTATACTACCCATATGTATTTTCTTCCATAGCAATTATGTTCTAGTTTTGTCGATTTTTGTCGAAAATGATAAAAAAAAGTCATTGATTTACAACAACTTCTATAATATTTAAAAATTCTTCACATCTCGTAGATGCTTTCCCTATCAAGAAACCATCTAAATTAGAAATATTTACTAATCTTTTTATGTTACTATAATTAATACTACCACCATACAATACCTTTATTTTTTGATTAAAATTAGATTTTATAAAAGATACTATATTACTTATATATTCATTTGGAGCAGCATCTAAATTACCAATTGACCAGTTTGGTTCATAAGCAATAATAATTTTCTTTAAGTCATTACTATTTATATTGGCTAAACACTCTCCTAACTGATTTTCAATATATTTTTGTACATTCATAATATCATTAATTTTTTCCATTTCACCAATACACAAAACAACATTTATATTATTTTTTAAACATTCGATTATTTTTTTATTAATCACTGTATTAGTTTCTTTAAAGTACATTCTTCTATCATTATGACCAATAATAGAATATTTAATATGCATATTTGATATTTGTTCTATATTTATTTCGCCAGTAATATTTTTACTTTCTATAAGAGATATATCTTGAATTCCAAGTGCATAAGATTTATTTAAAAATAGAGGCAAATATATATTTGATGGACATATTATAATATCATTAGTTAATTTTTTATTATCCAATACTTTTATATAATTATTTACCTCATTATAATTAAGATATCCTTTATGATTAGCAATAATAATCTTACTTTCCATGAAGACCTCTTTTAAAAACATGTTTTAATCTTCCAAAATATGATTTATTTTTATTACCACTTTCTTTTATTGCACTTTCATAAACTTTTAATACTCTTTCAGCAAAGTACTTTGATGAATAAGATTCAGAAGATATTCTTGCTTGTTTACTTAAATATAAAACTTTATCTTTATCATCTAAAAGTTTTTCTACAATTTTGCGATATTGTTTTTTATTACTAAACAAATATCCATTCAAATCATCAACTACAATGGATTTAAAACTTTCATCATCAGCAGCAATAACTGGTAAAGATGATGCCATAGCCTCGATAACCGTAAGGCCTTGTGTTTCTGACCTTGATGCCGTTGCAAAGATATTAGCAATCTGATAATATTTAGGTATTTCATCCCATGGAACTTTACCAATAAATTTAACATTATTTTCTAATTTCCATTTTTTTACTAATTTCATATAATATGGAGCATCAGGTCCATCACCAATAATCATAAGTTTACAGTTAGGATGTTTTTTGATAAAAGCATGTTGTCCTTCAATTAAAACATCAATACTTTTTTCTCGTCCAATACGTCCAACAAATAAAATAATAAAATCATCTTTTTTTATTTCTAATTTTTTCTTTATTTCTTCTACATCTTTAATATTAATTTTTTCTTTATAAAATCTTTCAACATCAATACCTGTTGGTATAATATGTATATTTCTTTCATATTTATATTTATCTTTAAATAAGGCATATGTTTTTTTAGTCGGTACAATTAATTCAGTAGCCGTTTTATCACAATAAAATTTTGTTAAATATTCAACTACTTTTTTACTTGATTTATTGAAATAACCTTTTGTAATGTAGTGAACATAATCTTCATACATTGTATGATAAGTATGGACCAAAGGAATATCAAGTTGTTTGGCAATTATACGAGCAAAAGTTCCAACACCAAATTCGGTTTGTGAATGTATAACATCTAAATTCCATTTTTTGATACGATTAATAACTCTAATTGGATATATTGATGTCATACGATAATCATATATACCAATTGGTATACCAGGTAATCTTATAATTTTATTGTTTTCTTCAAAACGATAAGAGTGCCCTTGATCATTAACAGTTACAATATAAACTTGATGTCCACATTTTTCTAATGCTTGTTTAAGCATAACAATACTTGTGGAAACACCATTTATATATGGTGGATAACTATCCGTAAAAATACCTACTCGCATTTATGCTCACCTTCTTTAATATTAACAGCAACAGCACCTACTATCATACCAAAATAATAAGTAACAAATCGCCATAAGATCATAATTACATTAAGTGTGCTACCGGTTACAAAATTACCATAAAATTGGATAAAGCCATATTCTAAGCCACCAGTACCACCTGGTATTGGAACAAACGACCCAATTAGCATAACATAAGAACAAGAAACAATAGATAAAAGGGCATTAAAACTTGTATAATCACCTGTACTATATAGTAAAACAACTGGTGTAATATATAAACATACTAAAGCAAGAAAAGCATATAAAATCATTTTAACAAATTCTTTTTTATTACTAACAAGTAATTTAGCACCATTATGAAAATTATTTATATATTCATTCCATTTTTCTGTTGATTTTTCTTTATTTTTAATAATTTTCAATTTACCTAAAAGAGAAATCAAATGATTTACTATCCATTTATTTATTTTTTTAGCAAAAGCAATTATAAAAAGTCCTATTATAACAAGCGTATTAATAATAAAGCCAACAGTAACAAGTTGCTTAAGAATACTAGCATCTTTAAATATATGAAAAATATTATTGGCTCCTATAGATATTAAACCTAGTAAAACTAACGCTATTTGATAAACAATAAAGTTTTCAATAATTATATTGGTTGCATCTATTATTTCAACACCTTGTTTTTTTAATGCATAAACTTGAAATGGTTGTCCACCACTTGAAAAAGGTGTAATGGCATTAAAAAAATTAGTAATTAGTTGCAACTTAAAAGCTTTCTTAAACTTATAATTTTTTTTAAACTTTCTCGTAAAATTATAAAAAATTAATGATTTAAAAAACCAATAGCCACAAACAAAAACGAGTGCAAGTAAAATCCATAATGGATTAGCCGATAATATACCATTTATAACCTCATGAAAATTATCTTTAAGGGTAAAATATAAAACTATTGCTGTAATTACTATGAAAATAGTAATATTTAAAAATGCTTTTAGTTTACTTTTCTTTTTCATAGTAACCAACTTTCTATATATTATCTATTGCTTCAATCCCTGGTAAATTTTTTCCTTCTAATAATTCAAGAGAGGCACCACCACCAGTAGAAACATGTGTTACCTTATCTTTATAACCATACTTTATTACAGCAGCAGCAGTATCACCACCACCAATAATTGTCGTTGCATCTAGACTAGATAGTATTTTACATAACTCTTTAGTACCGTTTGCAAAATGATCATATTCAAATATGCCTACTGGTCCATTCCAAACAACTAATTTACTTTTTTCAATATATTCTTTAAATAAGGCAATTGTTTTAGGTCCAATATCAACACCTATTTTATTTTCATCTATTTTTGATACATCAGTAATATTATAATTTGAATTATTAGATATTTCATTTGTTTCCACTATATCAATAGGTATAATTATTTTATTTGGATAGTCATTTAATATATTGGTACAAAAAGCAATACTATCTTCATCAAGTAAAGACTTACCAATATTATAACCCTTTGCACGAAGAAAAGTAAAGGACATTCCACCACCAATCAATATATAATCAGCTTTTTTTACTAAATTAAGTGTCACACCTATTTTATCAGATACTTTTGATCCACCTAAAATAACCGTAAATGGATGTTCTGGGTTATTTATAACTGAATCAAAGCTTTTTAATTCTTTTTCTACTAAAAAACCTATTCCACTTGGAAGATATGTACTAATACCAACATTGGAAGCATGGGCTCTATGACATGTTCCAAAAGCATCATTAATAAAAATATCACCTAAACTTGCCCAATATTTACCTAATTCTTCATCATTACTACTTTCTTTTTTACCATCTAAATCTTCATATCTCGTATTTTGCATTAAAATAATATCACCTTGTTTCATATTAGCAATACTATTTTCTAAGTTAATACCACGTGTTTCATTACAAAATATAACATCTTTATTTAGTAAATCACTTAGTTTTTTTGAAACAATTTCAAGATTATTTTTTTCCAAGTCCTCTTTACATTTTATTCTACCAAGATGCGACATTAATATTACTTTAGCACCATGTTCTAGTGCATATTTAATAGTAAGAAGACTTTCCTTAATTCTATTATCATCTGTTATTATACTATCTTTAATTGGTACATTAAAATCGACTCTTATTATTACCTTTTTATTATATAAATCAAAATCTCTAATTGTTTTTTTCATAGTATACCTTTCTATACATCAAAACGATATTTATCTACATTGTAATTATTTTTAATTTCTTCATCAGTTAAAGCCCTATTGTAAATTCTTACTGAATGAACTTCTCCATTAAAGAAACCATCTTGACCAGGAATTTCATCACCTATAGTTACATTACCTAATATTACATTCGGTGTTGCTGTATCGGTGACTTTTTGTACTCCATTTAAATATATTTTACGATTTACCCCATTATATAGTGCTGTTACAATATAACTACTATCACTTTCTAGTACAGATGTAGTCCAAAGATCATTTTCCCAATACCAGTGAGATATTTGTGTTGAATTTAATATATATATACCATTTGCGTTACCAGGAGAATTATATATACCAAGATTAATCAAATTATTCCTTGTCTTTAGAGTGCCATAATAAAAAGTTATTTCCATTGTATATTGTGAAGAACCACTTGGAAAGCTTGAAGCTTGCATTACTTTAATATAATCATTTGTGCCATCAAAGCTTATACTATTATTATCCCACGCATTTTCACTAAAATTATATAACACACCATTATTACCATTACCTGATAAATCATTCCATACATTGTTTTCTGGTTTATGATATCCATCATAATGTACCAATAATCCATCACTTACATATCCAGTTTCAGTTGCATCCATATCAAGTAATTCATACTTTTCTGTACCATCTTCATTTTTAGAAATCATAACTGTTGAATTTTCATTAGTATCTTCATTAGTTTTCGGATTTTTTTCTTTTTTTAAGTATCCACTATCATAAAGTGTTTTAATTTTGATAAAATATTTACCATTTAAGGTATCATCAGTCTCACTATGAAAGTAATTTTCAGCTGCTAAAGTAATGTTTTTTAAATATTCATTATATTGTTTTTCAGAACTATCTTTCATTGTTTTTGTAAGTGCTGGTACAGAAAAGGTTGCAATTAATCCCAAAATTACAAGAACACCTATTAATTCAACTAAAGTAAATCCATTTTTCTTCATAATTCACCTCATTTTTTTATAAATTTATGCTGCTTTATCATTATCAAATTTAATTAATATATTTTGCTTATTTTTTTGTTCTTTATCTATATTGCTATTAAAATTAATTGGTTTATTTTGATTTTCATTATTTATTTTTGAACCATTTCTTTTTTCATAATCTATATAATAAGCATCTACGCTACTATATCCTGCTAACAAAATCAATTGCTTTTTCATTTGTTTTAATTCTTCTTTTTCTTTTCTTATTTTAATTATTCTTTCTTCTCTATTCATTATATCCTCCATTATAATCTAATTTTTCGTTATTTATTTCTACTTGATTTATTGAATCAAATCTTTTCGTAATTTTTTCTGTTGTATTATGTATATCCTTAACATCACGACTAACTGTTTCTATGCTTCTTGATAGTTTATCCCATCTATCTTTATACCTTTTAAATTCTTCAGAAAGTAAATTTAATTCTCTATGAATAATACTTGCATATTTATCTCTTTCAATGTTTTTAATAATTACCTGAATCGTTGTTAATGTACTTATTAAAGTTGTTGGTGATGTAATCCAAACATGTTTTTTATATGCATAATTAATAATATCTGTATGATATGCATTTATTTCAGCAAATATGGCTTCTGCTGGTAAAAAGAGAATCGCTTGTTCTGATGTAACATTAGGAATGATATATTTATCACTTATCGCATCAATATGTTTTTTCATATCCATTTTAAAATTTTTCTCTGCCTGTATTCTTTGTATCTCACTGTTATTTTTATCAACCATTATTTGATAATTTTCTAGTGGAAATTTAGAATCAATCGCAATTGTTCCAAGAGGAGATGGGGCAAATAAAACACAATCAGCTATTGTATTATTATTAAATAGATATTGCATACGATATATTTTATCGTTATTTTCACCAAAAACACTACTCATAATATGTTTAAGATTTACTTCTCCAAATATTCCTCGTGTTTTTTTATCAGTTAGAATACCTTGAAGAGATACTATATCACTAGATAAACTATCTATTTTCTTTTGCGCTTCATCTATTTTGGATAATCTTTCTAAAACAGAAGTAAATGTTTTATTGGTTTTTTCAAAATTTTCATCTAATCTCTCATTAACTTTATCATTTATTAACCTTAACCTGTTATCAATTCTTTCATTTAAATTAATAAAATCATCATTAAGTGATTTATTTAAATCATTTTTAAAATCACCTAATTCTTTAGTCATACTATTTTCCATTTTTCCAAGTCGTTCTGTAATATTTGATTCATTTATATTTTTCATTAAAGAAATTACTGAAATAATTAGTATAACTATTAATAATATTATAATTACAAATTCCATAGTATCACCTAGTATTATTATAATATAAAAGTATAAAAATATCTATTTATATATATATTACTTGGCATAATGTTTACAAAAAAAGATTGATAAAATTATCAATGCTTTTTAATTAAACAATTTTATTGCTTCCGTCAATTCATCTTCATTATCAAGAGGTACAATATTATCTCCAACCAGTTTTCTTATGCATATATCCTCTTCTTCGTTTTTCCCTGATAAATACAAATATTCAATATCATTATGTTTTTTCTTTGATACTATTACATAATCTTGTCCATTTTCTAATTTAATAACATCAATATCTATCATTAATATGCTTTTCCCCCTTTTTCATTTTGTATTATTCTAAGTAAACGTTCTTGCATATAATGATCATACATTTTATAATCAGGATCACCATTATTATTAGAATATCCACTCTTTATTAAATATTCTTTGAAGGAATCATATTCTTTATAAACAGAGTCATTTTCACTTTGCTTATTTAATTGATAAAAAACCCCATCCATATTTCTAACTTCCTGATTACTATACTTTTCATACGTCTTGCTATCCATTTCTCTAAAACAAATATATATTAAAAATTCTTGGTTATCAGAACGAAGTATTTCCTTTGCTATTTGTTGATGTGAATAATAATAGTTTTTATTATCCTCAGTTCTGTGTGTATTTCTAGAAACTATATTTAATCCATTTTCATCAATATATTCATCAATAACAACAGTTGGAGCATTTGATATAGCTGTACTTACTGACGCTGCTAAACCAAAAGTCCCCGCGATTAAACCAATATATAGACACATTTAATTAATTTCTTTTTTAAAATATCTTTTTGAATTTTTTCTCTTGTTATATTTTTCTTATGAATTGATTGTCCATTTAAACTATTATTTTTAAATGACTGAAATTTATTTTGCTCATTATTCATATTACATTCCTTCCTCTACTATATTTTATCAAAAATATTCTTTTTTTTTAATATATTATGCATATTTTTACATTAGTTTAACACATTTTATATAAGGGATGGTTGCAATGAGGTAATTTCATTGCAGTTTCTTAAATTCATATACTTAATCATTATTTCATTCTAAGGTAACTATCACCCAAACTTATAACATTGATTAAATATTTTGCATTATTCATTAATTTAAGTTCAATAGTAATAAAAGTTTATAATTTTTTAGGTACAACAAAAAAAATATATTAATTTTTATCTTAATATATTTTTATAACAACTTATTTTTTTATTTATTTTTTCTTTTCTTTAAGAAAATACTTGTTCCTAGTGCAATAAGTGATACACCAGCTACAGCAAGTCCTGCAAATAATAATGCTTTTTTTCCTTTACAGCAGCATTCCTCTGTACATAATTCTAATTCTTCTTCCATTTTATCCTCCTATTTTAATAATAATTTTTCTAACTTCTGACATTTTTTTATGTCCATATCTTTAGTATCACCAAGTTTATACGGTATATTCAATTTTTTATATTTTGATACTCCATATGTATGATAGGGTAATAATTCAACTTTTTCAATATTTTTTAATTTACTTATAAATTCTTTTAAAGATAATATATATTCTTCATTATCATTTATGCCTGGTATAATAACTTGTCTAAGCCACATCTTTTTATTTTGTTTTTGACATTCATCTAAAAAGTTTAGTGATATATCTATATTATTATAGCCTGTTATTTCTTTATATTTATCCTTTTCAAGTGCTTTAATATCCATAATAACTAGATCAACATATGGCAGAATTTCTTCATAATTTTTACCTACGCCAGATGTATCTAAACATGTATGAATTTTTTCCTTTTTACATAATTTTAAAGTTTCTAAAAGAAAATCTCTTTGGGTAAGTGGCTCTCCTCCTGAGAAAGTTACACCTCCATTATCACCAAAATAATTTTTATATTTTGATATTATTTTTACTAACTCATCTGGTGTAATTGTATAATTATCATTAATATGCCAAGTTTCTGGATTATGGCAGAAAATACACCTTAAGGGACAACCTTGCATAAAAACAACTACCCTAACACCTGGTCCATCTACAAGTCCCATTGTTTCAATAGAATCAAGGTGTCCTAATATTTTAGATTCTTTCATGGAATGTTCTACTAATTACTTCCTTTTGTTGTTCTTTATTCAATCTATTGAAATTAACAGCATATCCTGAAACTCTAATTGTAAGTGTTGGATATTTTTCTGGATGATCCATAGCGTCTATTAATGTTTCTCTATTTAAAACATTAACATTTAAATGTTGTGCTCCTTGTTTAAAATATCCATCAAGAATTGATGTTAAATTATTAATTCTTTCTTCCTCACTATGTCCAAGAGCATTTGGAACAATAGAGAATGTATTTGATACACCATCTTCGCAAACATTACAATATGGAATTTTAGCAACGGAATTTAAAGATGCAAGGGCTCCATTACAATCTCTTCCATGCATTGGATTAGCCCCAGGTGCAAATGGAATTCCCATCTTTCTACCATCAGGTGTTGAGCCTGTATTTTTACCATACATAACATTTGATGTAATAGTTAAAATAGATAAAGTATGTCTTGCCTTTTTATATAATGGATGTTTTTTTAATTCATTATAAAATGTATTTACCAATTCTACACCTATTTTATCAACATCATCATTATCATTTCCATATTTAGGATAATCACCTATAACTTCAAAATCTGTTGTAATTCCGTTCTCATTACGAATTGGTTTAACTTTAGCATATTTAATGGCTGATAATGAATCAACAGCAACAGAGAAACCTGCAACACCAAAAGCCATTAAACGTTCTACATCCGTATCATGAAGAGCCATTTGTCCTGCTTCATATGCATATTTATCATGCATATAATGAATTATATTCATGGCATCAACATATATTCTTGCAACATCTTCCATTGTCTTATGAAAATTTTTCATAACTTTATCATAATCTAAATATTCATCTTCGATAGGATCAATACCATCAAGAACTTTTTTACCAGTCATTTCATCTATACCACCATTAATGGCATATAATAATGTCTTGGCAAGATTACATCTTGCTCCAAAGAACTGCATTTGTTTGCCAACTTTCATAGCCGAAACACAACATGCAATAGCATAATCATTGCCATAAATATTTCGCATTAAGTCGTCACTTTCATATTGAATAGCGTCAGTTAAAATAGATATTTTAGCACAATATTTTTTAAAATTATCTGGTAATTTATTTGACCATAATACTGTCATATTAGGTTCTGGTGATGAACCAAGATTAATTAAAGTATGTAAATATCTAAATGAATTCTTTGTGACTAATGACTTAGATTCATCTAACATACCACCAATTGATTCTGTTACCCAAGTTGGATCTCCAGCAAATAAATCATTATATTCAGGTGTTCTTAAATGTCTTGCCATTCGAAGTTTAATAATAAATTGATCTATAATTTCTTGAGCCTCTGATTCAGTAATAATTCCCTCTTTTAAGTCATTTTCAATATATATATCTAAAAATGTAGATGTTCTACCAAGACTCATGGCTGCACCATTATTTTCTTTTATAGCAGCTAAATAACCAAAATATAACCATTGTACTGCTTCTTTAGCATTTTCAGCTGGTTTTGAAATATCAAATCCATATTTTGAAGCCATACTCTTTATTTTATCTAATGCACGAATTTGTTCACTGACTTCTTCTCTTAACCTTATTTTTGATTCATCTAAATTAGTTACTATTTTATCTAAATCTTCTTGTTTCTTTTCGATTAAGAAATCAATTCCATATAAAGCTATTCTTCTATAATCACCAATTATTCTTCCACGTCCATAAGCATCTGGTAATCCTGTTAATAAATGGCTTGATCTTGCTCTTCTAATTTCTTTTGTATATGCATCAAAAACTCCTTGATTATGTGTTTTACGATATTCATTAAAATATTTATCAACTGTTTCATCTAACTTAAAACCATATGATTCAAGTGCACTATAAACCATTCTTATTCCACCATAAGGATTTACAATTCTTTTAAGTGGTGCATCAGTTTGAAGGCCAACAATTACTTCATTATCTTTATCAATATATCCAGGTGCAAAACTATCAATACCTGACATATGAATTGTATCTACATCAATAATACCTTTCTTCATTTCCTCTAAAATAAGTTTTTGACATTTACCCCATACTTTATTTGTCTTATCCGAAATATTTGTTAAAAAACTATCATCACCTGTATATTCAGTATAATTTTCTCTAATAAAGTTTTCAACATTAATAGTTTCTTTCCATAAATTTCCTTTAAATTTTTCCCATATCATAATCTTACCTCCCATATGATTATAGCATATATTTAGTTAATATTGATTACATAATTTGATAACTTTACACATCTTATTTTTACCACTTAATGTAACCTTATTTCATATCCATCATAAAATATTTTATGACAGTACACGGAGGGTGGTTTTATGATTACATGGTTTAATAACCTTGATTATTTAAGGCAAGTTTTAATAGCGACAACCTTTACATGGTTGATAACAGCACTTGGTGCTTGTGTCGTGTTCATATTTAAAAAAGTAAACAAAAGTTTTATGGATGCGATGCTTGGATTTGCAGCTGGTGTCATGATAGCGGCTTCATTTTGGTCACTATTATCACCGGCAATTGATATGGCCGAAAATTTAAATATGTGTTCATGGTTTGTTATATTTGTTGGTTTCATTGGTGGTGGACTATTATTATTTTCAGGCGATAAAATTTATGATTGTTTTGATAAAAGATTTAGAAAAAAAAGATTGGATAATAAAATAGTTAAAAGTAAAAAAAGATGTTGGATGCTTATTTTTTCTATAACACTTCATAATATTCCTGAGGGACTTGCAGTAGGTGTAGCCTTTGGATCTCTTGCGTATAATCTAGATGGAGCAACACTAGGTGCTGCTAGTATGCTTGCTCTTGGAATAGGTCTTCAAAATTTTCCTGAAGGAACAGCTGTTAGTGTTCCTCTTAGAAGAGAAGGGTTTTCTCGTAAAAAGGCCTTTTTTTACGGACAATTAAGTGGTATTGTAGAACCAATTTCAGGTATAATTGGGGCAATACTTGCAGTTAAGGTAAGATTTCTTCTTCCATATTTACTAGCCTTTGCAGCTGGAGCCATGATATATGTTGTTGTTGAAGAACTAATACCAGAAAGTCAAACAAATAAGAAAAAAGACCTAATGGCCTTATTCACTTTAATTGGTTTTGCAGTAATGATGATTATGGATGTTGCACTTGGTTAATGAATAAACTAAAAAGTTTATTCTTTTTTATTCAATACCAATTTCTTTTTTATTCAATACCAATTTCTTTATTATTAATAAATTCTTTATCTTCAAGTAATATTTCATGTATTTCTTCACCTAAAGAATTTAAATATGTTTCTTCTATTCTATCTACACGACATTTTTCAGCCTCTAAAATATTATTAACTTTTAATGCAGCTTCATGCACCTCATCATTTATAACTACATAATTATATTTTGTTACTTCATTTAATTCTTTATATGCTGTCTTAAATCTTTTTAATATCTTATCTTTAGTTTCAGTATTTCTTCCTTCTAATCTTGCTTTTAATTCCTTAATAGTTGGAGGTAAAATAAATATAAAGATTGTTTCTTTAAACATTTCTTTTATTTTAAGAGCTCCTTGAATCTCGATTACTAAAATAACATCTATTCCTTGATTTAACTTACTTTGAATAACATCTTTAGGTGTGCCATAGTAATTTCCAGCATATTCAGCATATTCTAAAAAATTGTTTTCCTTAATTTTTCTTTCAAATTCTTCTCTAGTTAAAAAATAATAATCTTTTCCATCTTCTTCAGTACCTCTTGGTTCCCTGCTAGTACAAGATATGGAAACCCAAACTTTTTTATTCATTTTTAATAATTCATTTACTATAGTATCTTTACCAGTACCACTTGGGCCTGAAATTACAACAAGTTGTCCTTGTTCACTAGTTCTTTTCATGCACAACACTCCCCTTAAATATAAATTAAGTCCATTGTACCAAATTTCTAACAAAAAGTCATCTGATTCAAATAAAAAACTTGCAAAACCTGAATTTTATAACACATTTCCCGCATACTCTTAATGTGCCATAAAATACTTAACATTATATCATAAAAGAATTATGTATGTTACATTTTTTTTAATTTTTCAGATAAAAAGAGTAAAATTTTTTCGCAATAAATAGGCAGATATGCGTCTATTTT
>OKXB01001506.1_pt1 | contig 22189 bp, 17 predicted proteins | sample 1601731 | NCBI WGS metagenome assembly OKXB01 (sample SAMN04414077, study PRJEB24778) | human gut metagenome | material: faecal | host: Homo sapiens
GTAATCTTAATCGACAAAGAATTTAATTATAAACACGTATTAATATGAAACTTTTCTACAAATCGTATGCTCCGGACGTATCTGCCGAAAGCACAACTATTAAAGATGTGGGGAAAAAAAGAAGTCCCCGTAAGTTGATAACCCTTTGGAGCTTCCTGATGGCATTGCTGATGATGGTGCCGGTGGGGGCGATGGCAGAAGATGGGGCAGATCCTGATAATCCTTTGACTGGAGATATTGGATATAAAACATTTAATACTCCTAATGGTTCTGTTTACTTAAATGGTGTAACAGGAGGACAACTTCATATATTGGCTGAAGGCGTTACGATTTATGTAGCTGGGAATAATAGTTTAAAAGGTTCTACAAGAAGTCATCCTGCTTTAGAACTGGGACACTCAGGCATATCCACTAATAATTCACTTACTATTAAGTATTGGAATAAAGATAATAATGTAAATTATTCTTCGTTGGAATTAAATGGAGCAGATTATAATGCACTGGGAAATGGTGATAAGCCTGGAATTGATTTGCATGAATACACGACATCTTTTACTATTGAAGGTGCGGTTATTGTTAGAGCTTCAGGAGCAAATGATGGGGTGTTATACAAAGGCGGAAGTGCTTTCTTCTCTAACCGTAACTCGACAATAACATTAAAAGATGGAGCCTACTTTGCTTATACAGATAACGGTGCTCAGTCAACAGTTCCTGATGAAGCCAATTGGACGATTTCCAACTTCGCTTCTGTAGGAGGTAAGGCAATTAATCATCTTACTAGCAAACAAAGCATTACTGTAAACGGAGGCAATTTGAATGCCGATCTAAAAACATTTACCAATTCCGTCGGAACTTTTTACCAAGCTAAAATAGGAGAACTTCCGTTTTATGCTCCACAAAACGGAAGTTCTTTTAAGTTATTGGTAGGTGATGGTTTGAAAGACTATTACGGTGAATTGGCAACAAGCACCGAAAAAGCTTATCCCTTTCCGATCCGTACGGATAACACTGGGGATGGTATTCAGGCAACTGTCAATGTCGGAGCTGTCAATGCTGGTAGCACCTACTACGGACAGCTCAGTAAAGCCAATGGTACTACTATAGACTTGAATGTAACTCAATATCCCCATGAAGGTAAACTTTCTGCTTCCGCTGGTAATATCACACTACAAGGTTCGGCCAATTATAAAGTAATGAAAACCGTATCGGATGGCCTTAAGTTGAAAGCCGAAGGAGAAAACATATTAACCTTGAAAGATCTCACAATCAATGCCGATAACAAGGTCTACATCGAAGGAAATGTACATTTGGATGAAATCAACAGATGTCGGATTGCACCAAACGTTATCAACTTCAAAAAAGATGGTACAGATGTTCCGGTCTATTTCTGTAGAATCAGTACGGTGGATACCGAATTGATGGGACTTGAAACTGAGAAGATAGAGATTGAAGGCAATACCGACAACTATCCCAGCAGAGTGGATGCTACGGCAAGTTGTATCTATATGTGGCTACCAGCCGGATCAAGTGATATTAAGTTTAAGAAAAAAACAGATGGAACAACAACTTACAGTATTAGAGGTTCTGTTGCTGCTCAACATAATCAAACTATTTCGCTGGCTTCACCGGTTATCTATATTGGTGACAAAACCTATGATACATTGTCAGAAGCCTTCGAAGCTGTTCAGAATGGAGAAACCATCGAACTAAGAGGCAACTACACGGCCAGGGATGGAGGAAATGCGATTGCCACTAAGATTGAAGAAGGACAATCTTTCATCCTTTCTTTAGGAGACAACACATTGAATATCGGTGGCCAGGTGGCTGAGGACGGTAGATACCCGCTGATCTCCACAGAAAATGGTACACTTATTATAACAGCAGGCCAGGGAAGCATCATCGGTAATTACCGCGTTGCCGGTAGGAAGATTGCAACGGACGAAGATCTTAAGGGGCGTGTCTATACGACAATGGCCAACCCCGGTAACCCACACGTTGGCGGTACGCCTGTTACCCCGAAAGTGGTGGGTACAAGGGTAACGGTAAGCACGGAGGTTCTTTCTCCTTCACAGGAAAGCCCAATGACAGATATGCCATCCGCTATCCATTACACCATTGACGATAGAACGGTTTATGCAGCGAAGGAGGTCGGAACCAACACCAAAGTCGATGAAACCAAATATTGTCTCTGGTTACCCAACGACAACAACACTTATCTGGTGAAAGGACAAAGAGAGAAAGTATTTGCTCAAATCAACAACAGTACCAATAAGGATAACGTTGCCCTCAAACCCTTGTTTAACCTCAATAGCGGTAATATCAAGGTTACCAAAGATGAAATCTTGTATGCGAACGGTTACAAATACGCCGGTTCTACTGAGGACGGCAATGAAGGTCTCGGAACAAAAAAAGATCTGCCGGTGGTAGTTACTACGTATGTGTCGGATAAACCTGGTTATATCAATGGCTATACTCTTACTGTAGAAGATGGAACCTATGTGATGGTGAAAGACATCTACCGCAATGAATTGCTGGAGACTAATGGTGAAGGTGCCAATGGCAAGGTCACAACCAAGTTGGTTGCCAAGGGTAACGCCAATGTCATCATGTCCGGTATCAATAGTTTAGGAGATATAGAGATTGCAGAAAACTCTAATCTGACGATTGACCGTCTCGATGAAAACCCACCACAGGCAAATACGCTGCGTTTCTTCACGATAACAGGAGCGAACAAAGATAACTCCATATTAACTATGAATGGTGGCGCATTGCTATCTTATATTACTGATACAGATAACAGCAGTGTTGCGATGAATACCATATCCAATGTCAAAGCTGTTTATAAAGATGGTAGCGTACGGGCGAAGTTTGATGCTAATGGTCCCCGTTTTGTAGACGAAAATAATAAGCCATTGTACCGCCTCACCTTTAGTACCCTTGACGGCTATACGCCTTATACAGTAGAATATAAGGATATGGATCCCGATGCCGAGGAAGGCGCAACCGTCCGCGTACCGCTGACCTCCGATAAGAACGGTGAAGTGCATTTGTGGCTGCCGACTAATTACGACGGAACTTCTGTCTCTTTCTTCAGCGCCAACAGTTCTAAAACCATCGCGCATCCGAAAATCGAAGAGAACGATGAGAACAAGGCCCCGATTGCCGTAAGGGTGTTCAGAGGCGACGGGACGAGTGCGGATTCAGAGGTTGGTACATTCCGTAGTTTGGCACGTGCATTTGCTGCGATAAATGCAGAGGCTTCTGATGCTGCGCAACAATATACCATCGAGTTACTTATGCCGCACACCGAGTCGAACGCAAACTGCGTAGTGCCGGGTAAAAAAGTCACACTCAAACTGAATGGCTATAACCTGGTTTGCAGCAAGGTGAATTTTGATACAAATACGAATGAGAATGCCTTCCTGATGATAACGAATGACGTAGCAACAGATAAGCATTCATCCATCGAAGGGGAAATTTCCATAACTCCGAATGTTTATATCAGCCGGACAGTTCACATGACGAACATTCATGTAACGAACCAGGATCACAAGACCGTATATCGTACACTGGTGACAGGGTTGGAGCATGGCAAAACATACCGGTACTTCTACAACGGTTTGCAGAGAGACTTTAAGGTAGAAAATCAGGTGACAGACGGGGATAAAATTCTCGATGTTGCTTGCCTATGGCCTTACGCTTCTCAAATACCGCAAGAATTACTTGTCTATCCATTGAATGGCAACGAAATAGATAAAAACGGAGCTCTGACCGTCCCCGGTGGTGAATTGGCTATCACCAGCCATTTCGACAACTATCTTGCACTGGTGAAGGTAGAGAATGTGGCAAAAGTAGGTAATACATATTATCGGAAGTTCTCTGATGCGATAAAGGCTGCCAACGATGGCGGGGGAGATATCCAACTTTTGACAAATATCCAGTCGCAAGCCACGTTCGAGATCACAAATAACTACGCGATCAACCTGGACAAGTATAATCTGAGCTTCACACAAGGCGGTTTCGATGTAAATAATAATAAGTTAACTATTAGCGGTGGAAAGAGCAGCACCTTGACAGGCGTAATCACTTTGAAAGGTGATGTTGCAGTCAATGAAAGTGTATTGATCGGTGGAGTGGTTCTGCAACAATCTACAGATGCCATCAAAACTGTCTACCGCTTGCTTGTTGATAAGAATGGTACTACTCAATGCGTTTGGACAGAAACTCCGGAACGGGATACGGATAAAGAACTTGGTAACGACCATGAATACACAATCCCCGCCGGTCTGGCCAATCATCAGACGAAGGTGAAAGCGTATCCGGTAGTAACGTTGAATACTGCAGATGCTACATGGAATGATGATTATGAAGATTGCAACATCGTATTGAATAGCAATGCTGTTTGGAATGTTTCTAGCGGTAAAAAGAATATCCACCGCCTGACCATCCACGAAGGTGCGAAGGTAGTAACCGACACTGGAACAAAGATTACCGCTACCGACGGTATCCGCTACATACGTACATTTAAAGATAACGCATGGTCAATGATCGCCTTGCCTTACACGGCAACTGATGTGACTACAGTGATTGACGATAAAGTCGTATCCCTCAGCCCGGCATCCAACCCGGGAACTTCGGGCCACTTTTGGTTACAAAGCATCCAGGCAGACGGTTCGACAACCGATGTGACCGATAGCGAAATGACTGCCAACAAAGTGTATGTGATGAAAGTACCGGCTAGTCTTGCGACTAAAGAGATCACCTTCGTCTCCGGTTCGAACCAGATGTTGCGTCGCGACAAGGTGCTGAACCCGAATCCGGTCAGCGGCTTTGTAGCGTATGCCAATGGTACACTGAATGATGTTACGCTCGACAAACCGTTCTATCAGTTGAACGATACAGGCGATACATTCGAACGTGTAGACGATTTGACGACTCCGATCGCCCCGTTCAGCGGTTACCTGCTGGCCGATGCAGCGACAACAGCCAAGGTGGCCAACTTCAGCCTGCGTTCTTCCGTAGCGACAGACAACGAAGAGATCATTGTTCCGGAAGAAAGTTTGCTGGTACGTGCCGAAAAGGGACGTATCCTGCTGACAGCCGAACAACCGATGCAGGTAGTGATTTGCGATATGGCAGGCGTTGTGAAGTTCAGCGGCGAAATACCTGCCGGCAACTCTTCGTTTGAAGTGGGTGCAGGTATCCATGTCGTGAATAACCAAAAAGTAATCGTTTGGTAAATCATTTATAACTTAATATAAAAGAACATGAAAGTAAAATTGAACATACTATATATCTTACTGGCGTTTCTATGGATGCCGGTATGTGGTTGGGCACAAGATTTGGTGGACCCGGGCGAAGAAGAAGGGCCCGGTGTTGCTCCGGTGGCAAAAGTCGGGAATACGGACTATAAAACGTTGAAAGAAGCTTTCGGGGCTGCACCAGCCAATGCGCAAGTAGACTTGCAAATCAGCCTCACCCAAAAAGAAGCGGTAACAGCAAATGCTACGACTCTCAACCTGAATAACCTGACACTGACAGGTGAAGAGAAAGCCGGTTTTAGCATGACTGGAAAACTGACTGTCAAGAATGGAACGCTGAAAGGCGCATTCACCGTAACTGACCTGGCGAATTTTGTAGCCGGTACAGATGTTACCTTGGTAGATAATGTGAATATTATTTCCGGTGGCAAGTCTTATTACCGTGTGTTGATAGACCTGGATGCTTATACGGATGCTACAGCTCCTACACGCAATAAGGAGGAGGTTATTTATTCAAAAGTCGATGATCAAACTCTTTGCTGCTGGTTGGAAGCCGACCAGGCTGCCTATCCGATCATTCTGAAAGGAAACGGTGTAGGATACCAAACGGTTCCTGTCTCTATCCAGGCACATGGAAGCAACACGCTTACGCTGACACCGATAGAAGTTCCGGAAGAAGAAAAGTACAGCATCACTTGGGATGAAGTGACTGGTGGAACGCTGAATGTCATGATCGATGATCAAGAAGTACAGCCCGGAGAATATGCAGCCAATTCACTGGTTACTATCAAAGCAATACCTGCGAAAGGTTACACGAACCCTATTTTATATATCACTCGCAAATCGGAAGGTACTCCGATCGATATTACAGAACAAAAGTCATTTATCTTGAACGACAATGTAAACATCTTGGTTACTTTCAAAAAATCTCCTACAGTAGGTCCTGATCCGGAGAATCCGGATGGCAATGCTCCGGACATCAAGATTCTGAATCCGAAACAAGCGTTCGTTTATAATGGCAAGCCGCAGGCGTTTACGTTGACGACGAGTCCGGAGAATGCGTTGGAAGGTGCAACAATCTCTTATACATTAGACGGTGTAACAGTTAATGAACCTACTGATGCAGGAATATATGACGTGATCATCACACGTCCGGCCGATATGGATTTGGCAGCAGTGAATTGTACGCTGACTGGTGGTTTAACCATCGAAAAGGCGGAAGTTTTCTTCAAATTGAATGAAGGCAAAACCGGTTTCACTCTGGATGCAGATGCTAAAACAGCGACACTGAATGCGGACGATTATCACGTCTATATCTTGGTTGATGGTAAGGAAGTAAAAGTTGAAGGTTCATTCGCTTGGGGTGAAGGTCAGGGGACTGCCATCAACGGCAATGTACTGACAATTGCTGAAAGTGGTATTTACGAGGTGGTTTTCACTCCTACAAAAGTAGAGAACTACAAAGAAATAGCACCAATCACCTTGCCGATCGAATTAAAAGAAGGTGATTTGAAGGACAAAATGCGTACAGTAACGGTTTCCGTAATCAATACGTACAATCCGGCCGATGACGATGAAGTACGCATTTACAATGGAAACCTGTTAATGGCAACTGCTACCTTATCAAATAAAGCAGAGGTTGAGTTTTATGAAGGCCAAAAGCCTACGTTCCGTGCCTTCCCCGGCGAAGGTTGTGCTTTTGTAAAGTATCTGATCGGAGACGAGCAGATTAATAAACAGGATTATACGCCTGAAACGTTTGATGCAGATCTGGTAGTTGAGGGACATTTCGGAGAAAAAGGCGATTTGGAATCATTAAGTCCGACGTTTGAAGCCCCGAAGGAATTGGTTTACAACGGACAGTCGTATGCCAATAGCTTCAGAATCTTGCAAGCAAAGGTGTATAGCAATTGGATTTTCAATTATACGAAGAATAATAAGATCGTTCAACCGATCAATGTAGGTGAATATACATTAGTTGTATCTCGTCCGGCGGATAACAAGTATCAGGCATACACATCTGAATCGATGGCATTTAAAATAACGAAAGCTACTCCGGAAGTTGTAGCGAATGAGATAACAGGTGCTTATCCCGGTTTGGAATTGAAGGAGTTAAAGTTGAGTGGTACGGCTACGGTTGAAGGCTTGGGTACGATCGCCGGTACGTTTGAATGGGTAGAGCCTGCAACGGTTATCAAAGAAGGAGAGAACAAGGTTAAGTTTAAATTTACTCCGAAAGATGAGGTTAATATTAACTCTGTGACTGATCTGGAATTGACAATAACAGCAAGTAAAGAGAATATACCTGATTTCGTATCGGTGTCTTACAATAAACCGTTAGGTGGTACGCTGGTTGTTGTGTATGAAGAAGAGGGAGATAATCACTTCCAGGTGATTTCTTCCGGTACAAAAGTTCCTACCGGTACAAAAGTTCGTATCTTTGCTTATCCCGCTGATTATTTTGAGTTGGCAAGCCTGACAGTTAACACGGAAGATGTATTAAAAGACCTGGTCAACAACAAGTATGTAATTGTTCGTGAATTGAAAGTTGATACAGATATTCATGCGAACTTCCGTTTCACAGGCGAAGAACCGACAGATCCGGATAATCCCGATAATCCTGACAATCCGAATTTGCCTGACAACTGGCCTGACAACTGGCCCGACAACTGGCCTGATAACTGGCCTGATAATTGGCCTGGTAACGGTGGCGGATTAGGCGAACAAAATAAAGACTATACTATATTGGTTCGTACGACCGGCCTGGGTAGCGTAACTCCTGGTACGACTGGTGCCAACAGAGGAGAAAGCATCACATTCAAGATAGAGCCGGGCTACGGACAGCAGATTGTCGACGTCCGTGTGAATGGTAATAGTGTAGGTGCCGTTACTTCTTATCAGTTGAGGAATATTTATGCACATACAACCGTAGAGGCCGTATTCTCCAATATCAATGTTCCGGTATATACATTGACTTCCAAGGTGATCAATGAAAGGATCGGTTATGTGACTCCGACTAAGGTGCGCGTGACAGAAGGTAGCAATCATATCTTCATTGTTCATCCGAACAAAAACCGTACGATCGAGGATGTACAGGTCGGTACGGAGAAGGAGCTGAAGAGTATTGGTACGCCAACCAGCTACATTTTTACAGATGTAAAGGCCGATTCGCTTATTGTTGTCACTTTCCATAGCCCTGTTGCTAATGAATCTATTGAAGCATCCAAGTATCAGATCTATACGGAAAATGGTGCAGTGGTAGTTGATCCGGATCATGCAGCAGGAACAGTAAATATTTGTGATTTCAGTGGCCGTACTATTTACAGCAATCGGGAGGTACGTTCCATCACTCGTTTCCCATTGTCTGAAGGCTCTTATATTGTTACATTGATAATCGATGGTAAACAGTATTCGCAGAAAGTGTATCTGTTGAGCCGATGATGTCGGTAAGTTGATAAAGAAAAGGGGCAAAAGCGATTTTGCCCCTTTTGGGTTTAATAAGTATGTGGTTGTTTATCTTCCGTACAAATGTTTTGCCGAGGGAACAAATATGACATTCAGTTCCGGGTCCGGCATATCCGGATCTAACGGGAACATCGGGCGGATGATATTCTTATAAGGAAGTTTCTGGAAATCCTGGTCCACTCCTCCGCGCGTCAGTGCCATTACCCAATCTGCTTTCATATTGTACCATTGGTTGACCAGGTATCCCTGTTTTACCATGACGATATCCATTTCACGGGGATCTATTCCGGTACCCTCCAGGTTAGGTGTAGGGGAAGATGTTCCTACAACTACATAAATGCTTCCTGTCTTGATAATGGCAATATTGTTGCGTCTTCTGTAAGGGGCATTGTCGGCAGCCTGCGTCTCATCCTGTGCAGGACTGACATATACGACCGTACCCGATAGTTTTACAGGTGGTTCGTAGGAGTTGTCCGTCATTGCACCTACATATCCTTCTGCATGGCCGCCTACACCAGCCTTACGTGCGGCTTCAACCATCTCGCTTCCCGGAATAGAACAGTAAAGCAGGCTTTTGCCGTTTGGAGATTGAAGTTCCGGACGTTTCAATACCCGGGCTAATGTCCATGTAACTTCGCCTGAACCGCCACCACCGGGATTGTCCCCCATATCGCTGATAAAGAAAGGCTTCTTGTCGCTGGCCAGCGCCAGATCGAGACATTTTTCGAGCGGATGCCCCGGAGCTTCCAATGTGAACTGGCGGCGGACATCCCAGAATTTTTGCGCCAGTTTCTTTGCGCCTGCTTCTACCTGTGCTTTGTCGTCACCGTAAACCATCACTACTCCCTGGTTGCGTCGGTCGTCTCCCCATACATAACCGATCCAGATACCTGCATCTATTACGCCCGGCATTGCTTCAATTTCGGGAACCATGGCATAAAGTGATTTGGCTGGTTCGGCACGCGTACTCGACCATTCTCCGGAAACTAATACCGGAACGGCTACCCATGCTTTATAAGCTGGACGTCCTTTACCGGAGGCTAGTCGATCCAGCAGATTGACTACGCCACGACGATGCGATTCACGTGAATCATCGTGAGGGGCTTTGCGGTAAGTTGTAATCAGGTCGGAGTTAAGGGCTACGAGCCAGGAGGTATTGCCGTGAAGGTCCATAGTGGTCGTAACAAGGACGTCGTTGCCGATAACGCTGCGGACTTTTTCCATAAACTCACCCTCCGGATCGGCAACTCCATCCACGCTGCATGCCCCGTGATTGTAAAACCAGAAAGCATCGTAAGGCATGTTCGCCTTTATTATTTCAAGTGCTTCGTTGACAAAGGCGTCGTATGATTCTTTCGTAACCGGTCCGCGGCCACCGCCACGGCCCATCAGGGAGGGAAGCCATGTTGCGGCCTGCCCCATGGCGGAATCCGGACTCAGATAATCTGGCAAAGTGAGCGGCCTTCCGATTATCGGTTGTCTGTTGGGCATAAATACGCTGTTCTCGATTTGTATACCGGCAACGCCGATACGTGGTTTCTGTTGCTGCGCGGCGGCATCGTTGGTGAATGACACGACAAACAGGCAGAGACTCAGGAATAGGAAAACTTTCTTCATGGTTCGTTTAAATTTAATAGTATGACATAATAAAAATATATGGGATGTATATATGATTAAAATCAGGGTTAAACTTAGTGGAAATATATGAGAAATTATTCAAAGTCAGGACTATTTATTACCAATGTCCTGACTTTTTGCCTGGTAGGTCAGGATGCTGTGATCATCAGACCGATCCCTTTTATCGTTTTGATACTGACTTTTTCGTCTTGTGACAATAGTTTGCGGAGCTTCGTGACGAAGACATCCAGGCTGCGGGAAGCAAAGTAATCGTCTTCCGTATTCCAGAATTTGTCTAAAATGATTTCACGGCGGATAATTTCTCCCGGTTTACGAAATAATAGTTCCAGTATCCCGTTCTCGCGAGGTGTCAGTAATTGACTGCTTCCGGAGATATGGTGCAAGGTCGCCTGTGCCGGATCCAATGTGTATCCGCCTATTGTCCATGTCTGGTTTTTAACTTTTTCCGTATTCCCTTGCTTCATGCGGAGCAACGCGCGGACATGTGCATCCAGTTCTTCCGGCAGGAAAGGCTTTTTGACGTAATTGTCCACTCCCAGTTCATACCCTTTTACCACGTCTTTCGGTGAAACACGGGCGGATGAGAAAAGGATCGGGAGCTCTCTGTCCGTCTCCCGGATACGGCGCACCATCTCGTAGCCGTCCATGACCGGCATTTCGATGTCGGCAACGATAATATCCGGTTTTACCTGCCGGTATTTCTCCAGGCCTTCTTTCCCGTTGCAGGCGATGATCACCTCATAACCACCTATCATATCTTCCAATCCTCCCTGAATGATATAACTCAGGTTGGCATCGTCTTCTACTAATAATAATTTGATCATACTGTTGTTTCTTCTGTGGTGGATACTGGTAATGAGATGGTAAATTCACTGTATTTTCCTTCCTGGCTTTCGACGCTGACATAGCCGCCGTGCGAGCGGGTGACGTTCATGACATAATTCAGTCCCAGGCCGAAACCTGTAACACCATCGGCAGCATTGCTCCGGTTGATCGAAGCCCGTTCGAACTTGTCGAATATATGGTTTTGTGCAGCAAGGGAAATACCGATCCCGTTGTCTTTTACCTTGATTTGTGTGAATTGGTTATACCGGCAGGAAGTGATCTGTATTTCGACCGCCTCCCCGGAGTATTTGATCGCATTATCTATCAGGTTGCTGACCGCCTCCTTCAGATATTCTTCATCCGCAAATATATCTTCCGCTTCTATGTTTAACAGGAAAGTGACGGTTTTATTCGTCTTGGCAGTGAATAACTGTGTCAGTTCCTCCAACATCGGGCGGATAGGGATCAGGCTTTTTTCAAGCAGTAATTGTCCGTGTTCCAGCTTGGAGATGGTCAGCACTTTGTTGGTCAGGGCCAGCAGATGTTGTGCTTCTTCTTCCAGGATGTCGAAGTATTTCTCTTTCTTCTCCGGTTTTCCGTCCAGCTTTCCGCTTCGGAGGATACGGGCACCCATCAGGATCGAGCTGAGAGGTGTTTTCATATCGTGGATCATCGCATAGGAGAAGTCTTCCCGTATTCGTGCGATCTCGTCCTGTTGTTTGATAATTTTGATTTGCTTCCGGATACAGATCAGCAGGATCCCCAGCGCAATAGTCGTTCCGAAGAAAAAGTAGAGCAGTTTGCCGATAGAACCTGCCCGCGGATTTTTAATGTATGCCTGTACGCCTTGTGTCTCACTGACCGGGAAAACAAAAGTGTGCCGTTCGTTGAACAGGCGGTTGTAATCTGTGAAATAGCGGATATTCTCCCGTTGTACCGCAGCAGGGCTGTCCAGGGATACCGTATCTATGCGAAACGCCAGTTTGTCGAGATGGCGTTTGTCGAGTTCTTCCCGGAAGAGGGCGGGAAGGAATTTTGTTTTGTCTGTCTCATATTGTTCGGTAGCGTGGCAGAAAGATTCGTGTAGCTGTCGTGCCAGTTGTTCTTTTGTCAGTGAATAACTTCGCCCGATCCATTGCCCGATAAGGAAAAGGACGATTAAGGAGGTGACAGCCGATGATATAATGTAGAATGATTTCGTCATAATACTTTGATTTCATTGGCAAAGATAGGTAATTTCATTTTTCCGGCACCCTTCGCTTTCCATCTTAACGTAAAGATAACGTTGGGATAACATTCCGTTTCTTTGTTCCTCTGTATCTTTGCAATGTAGAAATCAAATAAAAACAAACGATATGGAAACAAAAGAAATGAATATGGAAGGATACGCTCATTCGGAAGGCGTAGAGGTGAAAGTGAGTGCGGCCCGGGTAAATATAACGATATTGCTCTATCTGTTCTTTTTTGTCGTAGGCGCAGTTGTATTGTTCAATTATATTTGGGGAGATGGCTCGAGTTATGGCGCCGGATATGAACAGGGAAACATTGCCAGGCTACAGGCTTTATCTGTAAAAGGTGCAATTATTATGGCTCTTTGTTGTTTAGTATATACCTTGCTTCAATATGGTTTGCTGTATTGGTTTACCGGAAAAGATCGCCGGGCGCTCCATTGGAACACGGACTGGAAGTCATTAGGATTTCTGGTGAAGAAACCGCTGCTTTTGAAATATTACCGGATAGCGTTGCTGACTCCGTTTGTTCTGATTGGTTTACTTCCTTTTATACATGGTCTTTGTACAGGAAATGATGTCTGCTTTTTTATTGGTGTCTTCTGTATTGTGGGTAGCGGCGCTGATTGCTATTATTTCTGGAAACTTCGTTCTTTCAATGGCAACGATAAGATAGTGGATGGGGATGAGTCGCTGAGCGCTACTATTATAAAGAATTCTTATTAAGACCTAAACCTATAAACACACTATTTTTATGAAAGAAGGCAGGAGAACTCTCTTGCCTTCTTCTTTGATAATCGAATAACAAATAATACCTTTGTAACCTAAGAAGCAAAATAATAAAATATATGGTCGAACAAAAAGTGGTGATCAGTAAGGATTTGAAAGCTGATTTACAGGCATTCCTTGCAGCACTGAATTACGATAAACTGTTTATTCTTACCGATACAAATACACAGGAAAAGTGTTATCCGCTGATACAGGATGTGCCGGCAATCAAAGAGGCTCCGGTAATAACTGTTGATGCCGGTGATACGCATAAAGGTTTGGAGGCTTTGTCGAATATCTGGATGCGCCTTTCCAATGAAGGGGCTTCCCGTAACTCGCTGTTGGTGAACCTGGGTGGTGGCATGGTGACGGATATGGGCGGTTTTGCCGGTGCTACTTTCAAGCGCGGCTTGAAGACGGTCAATATCCCTACAACACTGATGGCCTCGGTAGATGCTGCCGTGGGAGGTAAGACCGGTATTAATTTCAACGGATTAAAGAACGAAATAGGTTCTTTCTATCCGCCGGAATGCGTGTTTATCGATTGTGAATTTCTTCGTACGCTGGATAGGGATAACCTGTTATCCGGCTATGCGGAAATGATTAAACATGCGCTGATCAGTTCGATGGACACCTATGCGACAGTTATGTTGTTCGACCTCGACCAGAAGATGGATTATGCATTCCTGAATAAGATGGTGGCGCAATCGGTTGCCGTTAAGGAACGTATCGTGGCAGAGGACCCGAAAGAACACGGTATCCGCAAGGCTTTGAACTTCGGCCATACGATTGGACATGCTTACGAAAGTCTTTCTTTCAAAAAGAACCGTCCTCTATTGCACGGTCATGCGGTGGCTGCCGGTATCGTGAGTGAGTTATATCTGTCCTACAAGTTATGCGGTTTCCCTTCGAGCAATCTGAGCCAGGTTATCCAGTATATCAAAGAATATTATCCGGCTTTCATCTTTGATTGCAAAGACTACGAAACTTTATATGAACTGATGACCCATGATAAGAAGAATGAAGGTGGTATAATCAACTTTACCCTTTTATCTAAAATCGGTGAGGTTCAGATAAATCAGGCAGTGACAAAAGACAAAATACTGGAATCATTAGATTTTTACCGCGAAAGTTTTGGCGTATAAAGGAAAAATCTTACCTTTGCAGCCGTAAAGAAAAACGGGATGTAGCTCAGCCCGGTAGAGTACGCGTCTGGGGGGCGTGTGGTCGCAAGTTCGAATCTTGTCATCCCGACTACAAAAAGGTCAATCACTTGAATTTCAGGTGTTTGGCCTTTGGTCGTTTTAAGCTGCCGGGACAGATACGGGACAGCTTTTCAATAGAGTATTAATATTAAGTATAACCTTTTGCGTTTCAGGAGATTAATTAATCCTAAAACGTAAAAAAAAAATGCAGTTACCTCAAAAAAACGGCGCCTCTGCAATAAAGAGTATCATGTCGTATACGTACCCCCGTCTTTATACCGGGAAAGAATGGTATGTTGGTTTTTACGCTTTTGATCCGGTGCGGAACACGATGCGACGGAAAAAAATCAAAATTAATTTTATTGACAAGGCCGCTGATCGGCGTCGGTATGCGAACGGTCTTATGCGTCGGATCACGGAGCAGCTGGATAAAGGTTGGAACCCCTGGATAGAGGCAGACAACGCCAAAGCCTACCATACGTTCCGTGACGTATGCGATCAATATAAACGGTATTTGACAAAGCTGGCAGACGATGGCCATTACCGGAGTGATACCTATACATCGTATTATTCCTATCTCCGGAACATAGAGTTATATAACCAAGACAAGAAAGTGCCTATAATTTACATATATCAGTTCGACAGGGAGTTCGTCAGTGACTTTCTGGATCATGTGTACCTTGATCGGGAAAACATGCCGCAAACGCGCGATAATTACCTTGGTTTTTTAAAAACCTTCAGTACATACCTAGTACAACATTCGTATATCAAAGTAAAGCCGACCGAAGGAATATCCTGTTTCGGTAAGCGGTTGAAGAAGAAGAAACGTACCATAATCGAGGAAGAAGATATGATCCGGCTACATGATTACCTGAAAGAAAAAAATAAATATTACCTGCTGGCCTGTTATGTTCTACACTACTGCCTTATCAGACCGAAGGAAATGTCTATGATCCGCCTGAAGGATATATCGCTTAAAAAGCAGACTATATATGTCAGTGATACGGTATCAAAAAACCGCATGGATGGTGTTGTTACCCTTCCGCGTAAGGTGATCGAATTAATGATCGATCTGGATATCTTCCGGAATGCCGGTGAAGATTACTTGTTCAGTACCGGCTTTAAACCTGGGGCGGAATATCGGGATGAAAAGCAGTTCCGGGATTACTGGAGCAGATATGTTCGTAAAGACCTGAAGTTTCCGGACAGGTATAAATTTTACAGCCTGAAAGATACCGGTATCACGTCGATGTTAAAGCTTTACGATCCGATCACAGTCCGGGATCAGGCGCGACATGCAAATATACTAATGACAGAAATATATACACCGCATGATATACAGATTGCAAATCATTTAATAATGAATCATGAAGGTGTATTTTAAATAAAAAGGGGAGCTTCACCGGCTCCCCTTATTGTTACTTACGGAAAACAACCCAGTGGGGCTTCCCATCTATAAAATCGACGTTAAAACTTGCACTATCCATCAGCTCCGATATTTCCGCTATGCTGATCGATACCATTTCGGACAGTTCCCTAACTATATCGGCACTTGTGATATAATCTTTATTCTCATTGTCACCAAGTATCTGGTAGTTCTCCTGTATGTAACGTACAGCGATATCTCTTTTTAGATTCTTTTCTTCAGACATATTATTACTCCTTCCCTTCTAGTGTTTGATAGATTCCTTTGATATAGCACAGCATAGAGATCAGTTTCAAAGCCTTAGCGGCTGTTTCCTGATCCGCACTGTCATTTTCATTTGCTACGTAAGCAATTACCTGATCAAATTTGTTTAAATGATCATTCATCACTCCCGGGTTGTCCTGTAACCATTTGATGTTGTCGATCATGGCCGGTGTTAGTGTTATTCCTTCTACCGTCATTTCTGATCCTCCTTTCTTTCGGCTGCTGGACTATACTCGGTGTACGTGGCAAAAGTGCCGTTGAGCCGATAGCTCAGGTAAATACTCCGGTGTTCCTGGTACTGGGTATATGATTCCTGAAATGATAGCTTTACGGATTCTATACCGCGCTTCCCGTCCAGTGCCTGGTGTTCTGCCTCGATCATATCTTTTACTATATCGTAGGGGATGCCTTGGCGCGTGTATCTTTCCAGGCTGTCGGCCAGACGCTTACCGGGTTTGTTCGGTGCCTTTTGATTCTGTGTAAAGGTCAGAACTGTATTGTTTTCGCTTACTTGATATAAACTCATAGTTCCTCCTTTTTTATCCGAAAATTGCGATTAGTACTGGGAATACGAAGAAGATGAGACATCCCAAGACGAGACCACCCAGTAAAGCTTGTGTGATAAACTTTGCATCCTGCACGGTTGCACGATTAAACTCTAGAAAAGAGGGGAGGACGCGGCGATAAAAGGCTGCGGCATTTTCCCATGTAAACGGGTTACGGATAGTGATTGTAACAAGTTCCCAACTTTGAGAAGCTGATACGGTTAATGAATTTGACTTCATTTTGTTATGATTGTTTAGCATTTTAGGCAGAAAAAAGAACGGCTGCCATTTCCCGTGTCGCTAAACAATCATAACAGTTCACTCCAAAGAGTCCGTAATGTTGGGAAAGGCAACCGCCTAATATCATATAATTTGCTCACGACATAAATGTCGGTAGCAAAAGAATGGGCATAAAAAAAGCCCGACGTATGTCTGAGCCACTAACCTGGACTCACCGGAATGGACAAACCATTATAATTGTTTAGCACTGCAAACATACGGAAAGTTTTTGGATTAGCAATGCAAATGGATTAATTTTGCAATTAAAATACAAACTTATCATGAAAATAGATTTTAATAAGTTTTTTGGCTTCTAAAGAAACATTCCGAAGACTTATTATATTTTACGGTACAAGAATATTCTTTTTCGTTAAGATAGTATCTTAACAGAAATTCTTCAGTTTTGAGATCTTTAGTCAAATTTTTTGTTCGTTGAATAATAACTTGTGGTAAAAGGAAGGATAACCAAAAAGTATAAGCAAAATATTTATTCCACTGATTAAAAGAAACATCTTTTTGTTTTTTGTGTAATTTGATAAGTCTCTGATCAACATCAATACTATAGGAGGAGTGAGCAAATGAATTTCGGAGGTGCTGGTCATATCTTTGCGAAATAATTTTTCCGAGTTTTAAATTCTTCTTTATTAATATATTATATATACTCTCTTTTATCCACTCTTTTTTTGATACAGGAATATCTATTGGGTAAAAGTTATATTCTTCTCCATCCAATAATTGGCAAAGTTTTCTGAGTTTTTTAAGGAAGTAGTCAGATTCCCAACAATGAGTATAAATCATCATTTCAAGATTAAATCTATATGCGTCATCATGTACTGTTTTATCTTCATTGTCAAAGGTATAATAGTTTTCCATAAATTTTTGCAAAAAATGCAGACGTGAACTATCTAAAATATCTGATCTGCGGTCTTCTAATAATATAATTCCATTGCAAATCTCAATACTCATAAAATAGAGCGCATAGTTATTCGGATTAAGACGTTTTAATTCATCAAAAGCTTGATTAATAGCAGTTTCTACTTCGTTTTTGATTTTCTCAAATGTTAGTTTTTTTATCATGAACTTTTTTTTGAAATTTATCAATAAAAATAGGAGGTATTTTTATATTGACCAAATTTATTAATGTTTTACTTCATGTAATGAAAAAGTTAATATTCATCTTATCAATTTTACGAATCTGTATATAAGTGCCAAGCACTAGGGATAACTTTTAGAATATTAAAGATAGTAAAACCGTCCTATTCTCACGAACCGGGCGGTGGGTGGTGTTAAGGTTTTTGTAAATGAGAGTGAACTTTCTTCGTTTGACTTTATGAATGATCTTAAATTGACTTGGCTTTTTATTTACCGAGCAGGTCTGATTTTTGAAAATGAATGTTAAATAAATTGTCGTTTTAGGGTATCTGCTTGGTATATTATACCGAGCAGGTACCTTTTTTTAAGGATTTGCAACAAAAATCAGACCTGCTCGGTATGGTCGAATTCAAATGCCATTCGTGTACCATTCGCAGATTTCTGTTCCAAACTGCAAATCTGCAGTTTGGGAATACACTATTTTGATATTAATCGAATAATCCAGGTTCATTCTTTAGCCGTTCTTCCCGGAGCTTATCCAATTGTTTCTTTTTTTCAGCGATCGATGTGGTAAGGGTTGCTTTTTGTTGATTTAATTCTGCCAGTTCCTCCAGTAGATTGATTTCGATTGTATTTTGTTCAATAACTTTTTTCTGTGTACCGAAGAAGTAGCGGAACAATGCTTTATTGCATTCAACTTGGAACTTGATCAGGTTGTCACGAATTTCTTCTTTCACGTTTGCCGGGTTTATGGAGAACAGCCAACCGGGGAAAAATTCGATCGGAATACATAACATTTCGCGCTCTTTCCCATCTGCGGCAACTGTGGTGATAAGACTAATAGTTGAATTGAAAGTTGGGTGTTCTTTTAATTTTTGATATTGTGATGAATAATCAACGCCTAAACCTGTACATACGGGTTTAATTGCAACTAATCCATCTGATACATTACTTGCTAAAATTTCTACACCATTGATTCTTGTAACTACTTTTGTTTCCATAATACAAAAAAGAGGTATGGTTTCGGCGGATGCAACGCCTACTCCCAATACCTTTAAAATTTCTTTCTGATGCTGTCGTTTGCATCCCGATCAGCACGCCTTTCATTAACGTGCTGCAAAAATATAGTCAAAATTTCTGAAACCCTTTATCAAAAATGGAGATAATTTCGTGCAGGAGTGCTGTAACAAAGTTTAACAAAAAAGGGAACCAATCGGTTCCCTTTAATTATGTGAGCGGTACAGGTGTTCAATTAAAAATAGCTCTTTTTAAAACTGGACCAGACTCATTTTAGTTACTATCTCATTGAATTTATCTTGTATGGTCGCCTTTTGTTTTTCGGAAGCAAAGGCCAAACCTTCTTTATATTTACGCATCAATGAAGGATTTATCCCAACAGCTTGCGCAAATTGTGATACATTGAAAAAAGGAAAGGTTTTGAAAAATCCGGAAAAGTCATATTTGTAATCTATTGATAGATTTTCCGTATACCATTCCGGGAACACACCTTTCTTTTCTTTGTAAAATTCAGCTTGTTCGTTTAGCACGTCTGTAAAGTCATTTTTAGCCTCTTGCTCAGTCAGACCGTACCCGTACGCACCTTGTACAGATTTGGTGTAAACACCATAGCCGCCGTCTTCTGCTTTTTCGATAATTGCTACAATTGTTTTCATACAACAGATTTTTTGAGGTTTAGTCCAATTAAAGCCACTCCCCGGAGGGAGTGGCAGAACTTTTACTTTTTCAGTCCGGCATCCTTCATCATCGATTCAAGTGTACCTCTCGGTATTTCTTTACTCGGATGACGTCCGACAGGAATGAAATAGTCGAAGTCCGGGTGAACATACTTGTAATGTTTCTTCCCTTTCCTGATTGTCCAGCCTGCGGCTTCAATCAGTTTGTAAAACTCAGAATACTTCATTGTGTAAAAGAACTATTATTTAATTGAACAATGCAAAAGTAACAAATTTGTTCTAAATATCCAAATAAAAGTAACAAATTTGTTGCTTTTATTTCACTTCGTAGAATGTGCCGGTAACTTCCGGGTGTATTCCGTCATTAGTAATCCGGTATTCCAATTCTTTACAGATAAATAGTTTGTTGTTCAATATGAACTCTGCTTGTACATCAGGCATCGTGTTGGTTATGAACTTGATCGTATATTCTCGGGTAAAGTCGATTTCTTGGTTAGCCTGGTAATATCGTTTAACCATCCCTTCAGGACCGGTCAGGCGAAAAGTCCCATAACTCTTTATGTACCATGAACCTGACTTATCATCTTCTTCAACGTTATCATTTTGCGCAAAATAGGTTCCATAAATAGTTGCGTAAAAAGAGGAAAGAGCAACAGGCTTTTTGCTTGAGTTAAAGTTGCTTACACCGTTTTCAATTAATTTTTTTATTTGATGTTCGTCTTTTTCTTCTTTGTTGTTTGAACCAGGTAAATAGGGCATTCTTTGTGAAAGTACATACATTGGATCATGTTCTCTCCAGTAATATATTGCGGGGAAAAAACTTAATTTCAGGTAGTCATCATCTTTATTTGATTGGTATTTACGAAAGGTATGAACTTTCCGGAGATAGTAATAAGTGTAAGATGCGTTGGTGACACTACCTGGAAAATAATAGGTTTTTTTGTCTACAATATAGTATGTATCGGTTTCAGTCACGTACCAGAGATATAAAGAAGTATAAAGTTGATCGCCTATGTTGTCAGGAAGTAAGGAACCATTTGAATCCCTCAATTTAGTTAACAAGTCATTGTAAGTTTCTGATGTATTGATAACAGCTTTTTCCAAAACTTCATCATCGATACATTGATACTTATATTCAGTGGTTGATGGGAAATCATAACAAACATTTTTGTAAGAAACATCAGGGTTGTCATCGACCGTAGTACGTTCAAAAGTATCCAGCACATTATTTATTGTATAAGTTCCGTTCCTATTGTTGTTAGATGCACAGAGAATGCGAACACTACGCTTAATATTATCGATGACAAATATAATATTCATGAGTTTCTCGCATTCTTCAAGAAATTCTTTTACTTTCCATCCGGGTAAAACTTTGTTGTATTGGCCACTTTTATCATTATTCAGAATGAAGATATGAGGTAGAAAATTATCGTCCTTAGCCTCGTTAAATTCGATAGAATATCCAAGAGCAGTCAAAATCTTTTCGATCATGGCTAATAAAAATGGTTGAATAGCTACGTTAGAAAAAGTATAAGGTTTATCTAAAACGATATCGAGTTCCATTTCCGGATGTTCATTATAGATTGTTCCGCCTATTTTAACCATTGGGGTACAAAATGGTGTTTCTGGAAAGCTCTTTTTTACAACTTGATTAAGACGTTCGTTGCTTAAATCAGTTTCCGCACCCAAATCGAGCGATGAAATATAAGCATCAGTTCCCATAAAGTAATTCAGTTCTGAGTTTCCGGATAAAAGTTGAATTTTGACTTCTTCGTTTGTGTTGCTTATAAAAGCTTCAGTTCCGTTAATTATAATATGCCCATCAGAGATTAGCAGGGCTTTTCTGTTGTCAAAAGCGGCTGCCGCCTGCAACCGCTCGATGTGTTTGTATAAGATAGAATTATTTCGCTCCAGAAGGGACAAAGTTAGATCAAGAGTGAAAGTTCCATTCTTGGTTATCAAGGGGTTTTGCTGTTTAATTTTTAAATCCAGACCTTGTGGTAAGGTAACTGATTTGTTATCAATAAATAATTCTGTCATCGTGTCGCATTTTTAATTAGTTTGTCATAGTCTGTTAGGTTTTGCTTAACGCCTCTGGGCCCATCGACGTAAACTTCTCCGATGAACGGTTCTTCCAGTTTCTTCCGTATAAGAGCTATCATCCTGGTATTGTTATTGAGTGCCCGAATGATATCCGGATTTGTAGACGCGGTTTGTCCGATTGAAACCGGCGAATTGTTCGGTGTCCCTACCAATGGAGCGGAAGGACTGCCCAATGCACGTGCCATGTCCGGTCCTGTAAGGGCGGCAACATTCCCGGTTCGTTGTGCGTAATCCATAATGTCGAATACCGGGCGTAAAATCTGTACGGTTTTCTTATTGGCGACAAATTCGCCGCCATGTGTCTGTATGAGTTTCTTTTTCTCGTATTTACCGCCTTCACCGGTATAACCGCCGTCCCACATGTTGGCCGCCTGTTCGCGTTGCTGGTTGGCTAC
>OKXB01001514.1_pt1 | contig 22091 bp, 26 predicted proteins | sample 1601731 | NCBI WGS metagenome assembly OKXB01 (sample SAMN04414077, study PRJEB24778) | human gut metagenome | material: faecal | host: Homo sapiens
TGAATATTGCGGAGGATAAGTCTGTTGAAACAGGTCTGAAGGCAGTTCTTAATGTCATGAGCGACACTAACACATGGATATACGCACGTGATAAGGCGGACGAGTTAAACCATAAAAGCAATAAGCAATGAAGAAAATTGCGGTAATTAGGGGAAATTTTGAGAAAATTTCCTCAAACTTAGTCAAAATCACTAATACCAAAATATGAGCAAAGAACAAAATCATGTCAAAGATGCCATTAAGGCTTATCTGGACGAACGGGCTAAAAATGACGAACAATTTGCACAGAGTTATGCGAAAGCTAACAAAAATATAGACGAATGCTTCGATTATGTCATTGGAGAAGCACATAAGCGTGGTAATGCTGTTTACATGACTGACGCTGAAGTATTCGGGCTGGCAGTCCACTACTACGACGAAGATGACATAATGATAAACAAGCTGCCCAAAGGAACACATGTGAACACTTCAGCATCAGCAGTGGAACTTTCGGAAGAAGACAAAGCAAAAGCCCACGAGCAGGCTGTCAAGGCATACCAGCAACAGTGCATCTACCGTATGCGTGAAGCTGATGAAGAAAAGGCAAAGAAACTTGCAGAACGCAGAAAAGCTGAGAGAGAAAGAAGTAAACACGCAGAGCAATCACTATTCGACTTTTAAGATTATGAAACCACGTAACAAAACAGAACGGTTGGTGGCCGAACTTAGTGCAAAGCTGCCGACCATTACTGAAAAACAGAAACAATGGGCTAAAGATACCTGTTTTGAGAAAATCGGTTACAACAACAAGGGCGAAGTATGGTGCATGAACTGTGGAACGGTTCACGAAAAAACAGTTTCTCCACTCGGTATAGATCTCGTAGGAGACGAAACTGTATGTCCGCATTGTGGAACACATTTAAAGCTTAAAAATAGCCGGAAACGCAAATCTATCGAGCGTTGGTACTTCACGATAGCGACAACATACAGGGGATTTCAGGTCTTTCGTCACTTTATAATCGAAAGACAGATGTACAAGATGTCTGGAAACATATCCAAAGGGTATGAACCATACTTCAGCATAAACGAAGCGGTACAGAACTGGATATCAGAGGATGGGAAGGAATATATCATGGCAAGACCATGTAGGCCTATGGCCTGGGTGTATGATGCCTGGGACTTCTGCAAGCCCATGAGCATAAAGGACAAAGTAAACGGGAGATACTCATATAGTCCCGACAAATATGATATCTACTCTGAATTTATTTATCCGGTCCGAGGACTTATCCCAAAGTTAAAGAGAAACGGTTTTACATTCCGCTGCAAAGGAATATCAGTAAACAGACTTGCCGTTATGTTGCTGACAGACAACGAAGCCGAAATGCTTATCAAGACAAAACAGTATAATCTGCTTTATGCGAAGAGCATAAGAGGCATTCCACAGGACGTGAAACCTTCAATAAACATCTGCAACAGAAACGCCTACAGGGTGAAAGATGCTTCGATGTGGATTGACTACATACAAATGCTACTGCATTTCAATATGGACACACACAATGCGAAATATGTATGTCCGGCCAATCTGAAGAAGGAACATGACAAGCTTCTAAAAAGAATGAACCGCGAGGAAGCCAGACAAAGGGAGATTGACAAAATGAGAGAAGCCTTGGGATGGGAAAAGACCTACGCACAGGAAAAAGGCCGTTTCTTCGGTATATGCTTCGGCAACGAAGACATTGTAATAACTGTCATACGGTCCGTTGCGGAAATGGTCGAGGAAGGAGAGGCTATGCACCACTGTGTATATGCATGTGGCTATTACAAGAAAAAAGAAAGCCTGATTCTGTCTGCAAAGGACAAAGAAGGGCACCGAATAGAGACCATAGAGCTGAGCCTAAGGACTTTCACTATTGTGCAGAGCCGTGGCGTATGTAACAGCATTACACCGATGCACAACGAAATAATAGAGTTGGTAAACAAGAATATTAACCTAATAAAGAAAGTAGCGTAAAAAATATGAAAGCAAACCAAAATATAAAAATTGATTGGGAGCAGCGACGCTATGAGATTGCAAAGGAAATGCTTGCTGCAATATACCTCGATGACGGAAACGCAGAAAGAGCAGATGATTCTGAATCAGGATTTGAATTTAAGTCACTACAAGATTCAGCAAGGGAAGCTGTAAAATTTGCCGATGCACTTATAGAGGAACTAAAGAAATGAATTTATGGATGCAGAAAAAATCTGCAAATAATGAAATTTCCGCGGATTTCCGCAACAATTCTGCGGAATAATTTCAACATAAAAGTACGTAATATATATTCTCTAAAGAAAATGGGAATATTTTATTAACTAAACATTTTTGATATCTTTTTAAATGAAAGAGGGCTTCCTTTGATATTTGAACATTCAGATTTTGGTATTATCATAACTTCATTCTTTTTCCGGTCAAGAATAAAGTAATAACTTGAGTTACCGCCAATGTAATAAAATTGTTCGGAATCAGTGTTAATAGTCATATTAGAATATTCAAAAGAAAATGTGTCATAGTTCGCTGGCTTTTCTATAAATAATGTAGGAACTTGTCTAACTTCTGATCTATTTGGGACAGATAATAAGAATTGCTCTAATGGTTGTACTAAAGTAAACAGGAGTAATAAAAGAAGTATGTGACCAAATAATTCTGCTTTTCTTTTTTCACAATAGAGGTCTGATAATGATGCGATGATAAAAAGGAATGTTAAGACAGAAACCACCATCCTAAATACTATATTAAATAAGCAGAAGAAAAAAATGAATATTAATGCTGAAAAAAGAAAATTTTTTATTGATTTTCTATCTCCTCTTACAAATAAGTATAATATGTATGATAAACCTATATAAATAAACGACATGAAATAGTCTGCAAAATTTATAAATATATCTTGTAAAGTCGAATAAGAAAGTATATTGATTCCAAATAGGGCATACCAAAAAGACGTTTTTATAATGGAGAATACAAATAAAGTACTTATAATCCACGTCTTATTTTTTAAGAAGTAGTTATATGATTTTCTTAATAAAATTATGGTTCTTAACATGTTTTTCAGCAAACTGAAGCGTTATTAAATAGATAAAATTTTAATATATATTGTAGTATGTCATAATATTTTTTTTACGATCATTTGTTTTTGAATCAAACAAGATTAATCATGTTTAGATATAGTTCTCCAATACTCAAGTAATAATGGTCTATGGTAAGATGCGGGGGTATCCCCAATAATTTTATTCTGAGTCAAAATATATTCTTTGGGTATTTCTATTCCAAAATATTGTGTTGGCATCTTAGAAAGATATTGTGGAGCTTCTAGCAATATTTTTTTATATGAATAGTCAATAACTTTATTGTCTATTATGTTAAATCCATGCGGGATATATTCGTTAAAAGTGTATGTTCCATTTGCAAGGACAAGTCCTTCTACATAATGTGCATCAGTTTTTATTGATATGTATTGACCATTTCCGTAACATCCAGAAAGAATTACTTGTCCAAGTAAATCAGAGGCATACTTATAGAAGGAATTAATTTCATATTTATTAGCATTCTCAATAAACCATTTTTTAAATGCTAGTTTTTCATCGTCATTGTTAAATATATAGAATGGATCATTATTCCAAGGAAAACTATTTTCTAAATGCAAAATACTATTTGACATGTGTTTTATTTGATAAATTTATCTTCAATATATTGGGGATATGTGGAAAATAAAAGGAGCCAGCCCCACGATAAAAAGACCGACTCCACGCACGATTAGGCCACAAATATAATACTTTTCTTCTAAAAGACCATATTATGACAAAAGAATTTTCATCAATCATGGAGTTAAAGGCCATTCGTGAACAAAAATCAAGATTATCAGAGCGTGAACGAGAACTTTCATCGGCTTTATTACAGGATACATCACTCATTCCTGAAATTTATTCCTGGTTTAAGGACATTGTTGCAGAGACTGACAGCCCATCAAATCCTGACGGCGTTATGCAGCGCAAGAAGTTTCTTTTTATTGTGCTGTTCCTGTATGCTCCAAGTTCCCTAGCCGGTGGACGACTGCCGAATGGTATCAGGGCAGAGTTAGCCAACGTATTTCCAGATGTATCACCATGTGTCATTTCAAACAATATTGCTGATGTTTCTTTTATCTATCAGCAGTATAAAAACTTTCGGCAAGATATAGAATATCTTTATAGTCAGATTATAAAGAAATTGATATCTAAAGGGCTGATTAAATAATATACACTATAAAATACCAATTATCAGAACACTTCTTAGCATTCGTAAGAAAGAAATTTTTATTTGGTTAATCTAAATGTATATTTTATAATAATGACATTTATGCATTGCAAATAAGTTATAATTTTTCATTTTAAATTCTGGAATAAAATATTGAATAAATTGTATTAAATACAAAAATAATTTATTAACTTTGCTATCGGTTAATATTTAAATTTTGTTTGTAAGCCATGGTATTTTAATGCTATAAAGACTACAATTATTCATTAATAACCCAAATTGCAAATTATTACAAATAGTCAAACTCAAACAATATAGAGTTCCTGTGAAAAAGTAGATATTCAAGTTGTTTGTGTAATTTTATATTAAAATTTTAAGGAAGATATAACTTATGAATAGTAAAATGTATTATATAAATATGCACAATAATATTAATAGATTGAAAGCATATAATATTAATATTGTTGGAGATTATTTATGTCCTTTGTGTATGAAAGCTTATAAGGAAGAAAATATAAAAAAAATTCTAACAGAAGAAGATGTTCCTCAGCATTCTTTAGGGGGAAGCAGAATAGCTCTTACTTGTAGACACTGCAATAGTCGTTGTGGATATGAAATTGATATTCATTTGTTTAATGCAATAAAAGCAAGTGAACAAAAACAATTTCTTCCTGATACAAAAAGGAAAATACGCATAAAAAAAGATGGGCAAACGTTAAATGCCGAGATGCATGTTGATAATGATAGAACAATTGATTTGTTTGTTGATACTAAGAGAAACAATCCAAAAGTATGGGATAATTTTCATAACAATATACTACTTCCTAATAAATTGGTTGACATTGAAGATTTACCATTGAAAAAAGATGAACGCAGAATAGGGGCTGCAATAATTAAAAATGCCTATTTATTACTTTTTGCAAAAACAGGATATTCATTTCTATATGATGCATACTATGATGATTTAAGAAAACAAATTTTAAATCCGGATGTATACTATCTTCCTGATAGATTGTGGACATTGCAAAATTTATCAGTGCCAGATGGTATATATTTAACACAAAACAATGAATATCGTGGATTTTTTATTATATATACGTTGAAACTAAAATTAAAATACCGAGTATGCGTTTTAATACCAACACCCATGGTACCATACTTGTCCGCAACAAAAGCACTAGAAAAGATAGAAGCTAATACATCTATAAAAACTTTAAAGTTACCAGATATTGATTATCTAACGGATAAGGATGCTATTACACGATTAAGAAAATGGTGCTATAGTTGGAGAATGGCATTTTAAGAACGCTGCTTCCCAAAACTTCGGCACTATAAAATATTTTGTGTAAATGTAAAATACAGGATTCAAAATAGAGTTCTGTATTTTTATGAATAGGTAAAGGAATGGTTAGAAAAGCATGTACCCATAAAGAGCCTTGAAATCAGTTGATAGAGAACGGCGGCTATTTGCCGCCGCTACTTTCTTTCATGAGCCACTGGCGAAAAATGAAAGTAGCCAAAGAAACCATGTTATTTTTTCCTAAATATATACCAAATTATTAACTAAAAGAGTTTTATCGGCAGACACTTCGATATTTAAAAAAAATCCTTTAATTTAGTCGAAAATTTTATGATATGGCATTATTTGATATTGATATACTTGAAGGTAGTGTTAGTAAATATGAAACCAACCATATACACATGGTTGTTGACGGTGATATAACATATCCTATAACCAATATGGATAAACAACAATACGGCACTTTCTTTCATGAATATATACACTATATACAACACATGACAACCTTGTTTGGGGTAAAAATTTGTGCTATGTATAATAAGATGTTTATTTTATACCGTGATTACATTATCAACAATGAAACTATAAAATTGCCATTAGAAATTTGGAAAGACCATGAGGGGCTTAAGGGGTTCATTGATTTCTTTAATGGAGTAAAAGGTAGTAGAACTTGTAATTACAATATAGATGCGATAGAAATCTCAGATAAAGAGATTTTAGATGCAAAAAAGAATAAAAAGGCAGTCAAAATAGGAATATATGATTTTGAAAATGGTTTGGCTATAGAAAATGGATTTTATTTTGGCTATATGTGTATAATAGAAAGTATGGCACATTTAATCCAATCTTTCATTAATGATGAGTTGTATCATGCTACTATTCCTTATTGTAGTGTTGAATTAATCTGCAAATCCATTTATAGTGAAATCTCAAATGATAAAAAAATGATGATTTCACTTTGTTTTTGTTCGCTAATGTTCAATAATCCCGGTATTGCATTTCTTGATTTGGTAGAATTATCGAAGAAAAATCAATCACTTAATGGCTATGAGCTATACCAGAAAATCCTAAAAGACAAATCTGTTACATATATGGGTGAAGAAATGCCTATGTATAAAGCATTATGTTTGTTTCTTGATGATTTGAAAAAAAGTATAAGTTCGGCTATTGGTTGTAAGTTAGATTACTACGAAGAAGTTATAGAAAACTGTAAAAACGAAATAGAAAGTGGAAAATGCGTACTATTAGATGTATTATATCATGCAGATATAAGTGACAAAAACATGTTTTCAAATGTTTTTGAAAAAGTATATGGTTATCCATTTATAGAAGCTCATAATCTAACGATAATGCCAATGAATAACTCAGAAAAGCCTCCAAAGCCATATATAGAAACAGCATCTATGATAGGCTTAGAATTGATATTTAAGCGAATGAAATCATATAGTACTAATACAAAATGTGAATGGTTTAAAATTTGTTCCAAAGCACAATATACTCCCGATGATAAAACTACCGAAGAGTGTTTGTGTAATCAATGGCAGAAAAACGAAAAGTGTATAATGACAGAAGCACTTAGATACTTTAATATTAAAGATAAAGAATATATCCAAGAAAAATGATTGATGACAGACGACTCCATTTATAGTCGTCTGCCACACTTTTTTATCTGAATATCATCTATTTTTGTTCTATAAATTCATTTGGTCAAAACAATTCTAACTTGACAGCAAATAGACACTTATAAATAAGATACTAATAAATACTTATATGGCTACTCCTGTTCTTCATCGCTGCCGTCATTGTTGAACGAGAACGAAACCTGCTGCATCTGCCCGAAGCTGTTGATGATATAGATGTCTATCGTCTGCTGGTCGGTCGATGCCGATGTGTAGTAGAGCCGGAATGTTTCTTTCTCCGGCGGGTACAGGTCATTGGGCAGGAACACCGCACTGTTATCCATTTCTAGCTTTCCTTTGCCGTCAGGCAGGAAATAGCGTATCTGGTAGGTCGTAGGCGTAAATACCAATTGAAAAACATACCATCGGCTGACTGAAAAGTGTACCATTAAAAAGATGTCTCCCAAAAATAAGAAATGCTTTATGAGGAGTCAGTCAACTATGGTAGTAACTAAACCTATTGCATAAATAGAAAGAGAATAACTGTATTGATTTAAAGCCGGAGCGTTAAGCTTCCGGCTTTGTTTTTATGGGACTATAATGTACATTTAATAAAATTGTGTTCAAAAAAACGTTCTCCTAAACTTTGGTAAACATCTATTTCGTCTTTGTATTTCAAATTTGGCCACAGACCAATTAAAGAATCAAAAGGGATATTTTTTATTAATTTAAATCTTGCAATATACCCCATCTTTGCTTGCGGTAAATTTGATTTTGAGTCTTTAATGGTATTCCACTTCTTACCAGCATCAGATATTGAATTATAATATAACATTATTTGTTCGTAATCAGATAGTTGAGCTCTAACCATTTTGACATATCCATATTTTTGTTTTTCATCAATCAGATTCTCATTGTAATTGGCAACGAAATCTACAATTTGAAATAAATTTCTATAATAATGTCCTAAATATGTATTATAACCATCAATAATATTATATGAAATAGAAGAATTTATAATACTTAGTTTCTTTTTAATTTCCTCATATAGATAATTTTCTTCCGTACTGGTAAAACTATGGTATACAAATTTTTCTCCATAAAAGAAGAATCCATATGTCATACGTGTTAACATTTCACGCTGTTCATTAGTTGGATTATCTACATGCGAATTATCTTTGTATATTTTCTGTATAATATCATACATATAGAAATAAATACCTGTTAGATATTTGAAGGCATCTCTACCTTTTTTATCATCAATTTTTATACTATTAACGTTCTGTATATGAATATCAAGTAATTTGTAAAATTTACTTTCAAAACGTTCTACTGAGATATCATTCCTTAATTGTTCATTTGCCTTAAACTGTACCCAGAACGCAAGAAAAGTAAGTATTGCTGCAGCTATCGCTACAAATGGCCCCATTATACCTCCTATGGTATCACCAATTATGCCTGTGTCTTTATTAAAATTGTAACGTTCAGATTCTGTAAAATACGTAGGTAGATAACATATAGCGCCAATAAGAGCAATGAAGACTAATAAACACCACCAAAAATCCCGTGTGAAGGTTTTATTCTTTTTGCTATTTTCTTTATATTTCATATTATTCCTCATTTTCATCGAACCATTTGTTTTGGTTAATAATTTCATATAATTGATTGCCTATTTCGTTTAATTTCCAAGAAGGTTCATCAACCTCATTTAAAATATCGTCTAATTCTTCAGCCATTATTATTTGATTCTTTCATTAAGCTTTTTGATAAAAGTACCACATAATGTATATATATTTTAATCTTGCACTATAGATTTATTCCAAAGGTGGCTGTCCAAAGATTGCTTTTACTTTATTTGCAATTTCTTTTGCTTCTGTTCTAAAATAGTTATTTTTTTCATAAAAATGTTAGTTTTTTACAGAAGAACTCGTCAAAAACACTATGTGAAACACTACCGAACAGCCTGTCTGTAAGATGGTTGTACATACACAGATAGCAAAAATAGTCGCCATCATGACAACTATTTTGTTATCAGGTTTGTTTCTCATGATTAAATTCATTATCAATAATGAAATATAATTACAATAAAAACTTAGCGTATTGTGTATTTACACTTTAAAATTTTAAAAAATTACAAACTTTATCTTTCTTTATACAATCTTTGCTTATAGTATTCATTCTATCTATTAATTCTTGTATTTTTTCTAAAAAAACTTTAGAGTCTTTCCAATTATCTTTGTCTGCTAAGCTATGGGCATGCAAGTATCTTCCATTGGTTATTTTTTCCCCTTTAGAGTCAAAATAATTATATGAATCCCCACTTGAGAATAATTTATAATTTGTAAAAATCGTTCTATCATGTTCTCTAAGATTGCCTTTTATAATTGCAATAAATGTAATGTTTGGTCGACAGTGGCATTGATTACAAACAGCTTTTCTTAATTTTGAATACAAATCATTCCAATTGGGCTCGAATTCAATATTCATTTTAGGATCATGAACTTTATTTAAAGTAATAATAACAATGTTTAATTTCTCTTTTAGGGAATGACTACTTAATATTTTAGCTAATTTTATAATGTTTGAATCATATAATTCTTTAGAAGCAAATATATATGAATCTACAATTATAATATCTGAACATGGTGAGGTGTATTTACCAAGATCATCCCATTGCTGTATCTCATTAAATATATTTTTAGTAAATTGATTCCCTTTTATAAATAGTTTAGACAATGTTTTTATCTCATCTCCCTTAGCGGAGATCAACAAAGTCCCTTTTTCTATTAATTTTTTTATATCTCTTTTTTCTTCATCTAGTAGATATATTGATGAATTATATGAAGGATTTTTGAAATCATCTGTATTAATTGGATCTTTAGGAAACGTTGAATTCCACTTAATATTACAATTGCCATCAGTCATAGTTCTAAGCCATAACATAATGGTATCTTTATCTTCCTCTTCTAGATCTTGTATACAATTCTTTGAAAAAGTAAATTTAATATCTAAATTTTCTTTTAATAGACTAATGCAATTTTTATATTGTGGTTCTTTCGATGAATGAATTAGTGAAAGAAGATTTAATAGATCAATATATACAAACATATCTGTTAGAATAATTTAAAAGCAAGATTGGACGCTTCGTCAAAGAAACCTTTTCCAAAGCTATTTTTAAATTTGCCATCAGGGCGATAAATTACATTATATGGATTTCCTTCTGAAGGGAAATAGTATACTTTAAATGGATTTTTTTCTAAAAGCTCTATAGAATTATATTTTTCAGATACAATTACCTGGCTTCTTCTAATAAGATACTCTGAATGAGTTTCAATTATAAACTTAAATCCATATTTAGTGTTTAACTCAAGAAACAAATCTGCTAATTTACTTTGTAATTTTGGATGTAAATTTTGTTCTGGTTCTTCTATGATTATTGTTAATCCTTGATGCTTATTTAAAGGATTCCTTCCGTCCATTTTGGTAGCTAATCTAAATAATAGAATCATTAATTGAATTGACCCCATTCCCTTATCTGCAAGATTTACCTTAGCTTTGTCTTTCTCAATTATTTTTACAATATGTGCTTCCCCGCCAACGGATTTTATCTCATAATCTTCACCTATATTGAATCTTTTCATCCAAATAGTTATAAATTTGTGTTGTATACTATCATTTGATATACGCATATTCGCAAATTCATGAATAGTTTTCACAAAATAATCATTTGTGTCTTTAGCGCTATAAATGACAGTTTGTGCTACAGCATGTGCATAAATGTATTCAACCGTTCTATTGCTCATAAAAAAATAGGGGAAGCCAAAGTATTTCAGATCTATAATCAAATTATGATTTTGTTTAATAAATGTTCTAACTTCTGATGGAATATTCTTGAAATAAGGAATTTCTTCCTTGGATTCGATAAATGTTTCAATTTGAGAACTAAATATTTCAATAAGCATAAGGATTAAAGGACCGCCTATTATTCCATTATGTTTATGTTTAATTTCTGATATTGGCATTTGTAATTCTGCATTATCAGGAACTGTTTTAAAATATTTTTCTATTGTTTTGCTATTACTTTTTCGGAGGCTAAAGAAATTATTTTCTTCATTAAAATCATATAATTTATTTTTTTCTTTATGAAATAGTACTTTTAAATTATCATTCAAGAAATCATAAATTAAATCTATATTCCATTTTAATATAGTAATAGATAATTTTTTTATTTTACCTGATATTGCTTCTTCATCATTGGGATTTCCTTCTATTTCTATTTCAAACTTAACGTTTGATTCCGTAAGAATAAAAGTAATAACATTTTCCTTTGAATGATTATACAAAGCTCGTGAGAAAGTCCCGATATGAGCAAAATAACTTGTGTTGAAATAGAACTTATGGTCTAAAATAGATTTATCATTTTCATTTTTTTCAAAATGAAAATATTGTGAACTTATAAAATCTAAAACTGATAATATGGCTTTAACAACCGTTGATTTACCTGCGTTATTTTCACCTACAAAGATTGTAATAGGACTGAAGTCCATAATTGGAAAATTTTCAAATTTGCGAAAGTTTTTAAATCCTATTTGTTTCATATGATATTTTTATAATAAATTTTTACGATAAAAATGCAACAATAGTTATTTTTAATAATTCAATTTATTATTCTATATAAATTATTTATTTTTCAGTACTCACATCTTAGCATTTCCATTTATTTTTACACTTCTTTTTATAAATATTAAATATGTATCAATAAAAAAATTAAAGAAATAAAAAAGGCCAAATTAGCCACGAGGAGCTTTATTATTATTGGATCATTATAAGTGGCCATTTATGTTCACAAGAAATGCTTTATTAGTGTATCTGTCATAATATCCATAGAATTATAAATAAGAGGTGTTGGGGGCATTGAAACATCGAAAAACATTATAATAGAACCTGTCTTCGATGCAAAATCCTCAAACTTAGTTAGTTTTTCTCTTCTTTGTTCTGGGCATTACCTATTATTGGTAACATAATCGCCGATAAGATTAATTTTTTCATTTTAATCCGATATTTGTTAATCATTCAATTCCAGTAACTTCCTTAAATCCTCGAACGAGTGTACCTCATAGAGAGTTCCTTTTACTTTCACATAGCCATTCACTTCTGAATAAAACACAAAAGATTATTATTCAATGTATTTAATATCAAACTCTTTTATATGCTTAGTTATATCAATTATTAAATTAGATGTTTTTGTAGAATAGGTCATTAATGACCCTGAAGGTGTATTGGCATAGCCAATTAATTCATCAACATCTGTATATAAACTAACAATGTCGTCATATGCTTCTTTATAATTCGACGGATATTCCCTTAATTCTTTTATCAATATATCTAATGTATCCTTTTTAAGATTAATCGTTTTATACAAAGAAGTTCCTTTCACAAAATCTTGATGTTTAGATAATGCTTCATTAAAGTCAGAACAATATGCACCCTGATACTCATTATCATATATAGCCTCCTTCCAGACATTTGTGTAATCATCTGTAATATGCTCACTATAAAACGTCAACTCTGCCATTAACTGGGTTGTTCTCTTTAATTTTTCATTATATTTTTTAGTACTATTGCACCCACATAATAATGCACAAGTTAAAAGTATTAATAGGAATCTATTCATATTTCAAAATTTAAAATTAAACATTTGGATTTAATTTTATCTCTTTTCCACAATGGGGGCAATATATTACGCCCTCTTTTGGCTTATCAAAGAGTTCTGTTATAGGCACTTCTAAAGCATTTGCAATTTCTTCAAGCCTATTTATGTTAGGATTTCCATTAAGTGATTTAGATAATCCGACCTCTGTAATACCTATTATGCTTGCAAGATCTTTAAGCATAATACCTCTTTCTCGACAAATTTCTTTTATTCTTAAATTCATAATTAAACGCTTTGTTTATGTTGCAAATATACTTATAAAATAATAATAAGTATAAGAAAGTTCAAGAAATAATATAGCTAGTTTAATAATTAATATTTATTAACTAAAATCTTTATTGTAAATAATTATACTATTTGTATATTTGCACAGTAAAAATTAAACAAATAGTATAATTAATAAATATTTAAATTATGAAGACATTGAATGAACAAGTTGACGAGATTAAGAACATGAAAGGCTCTAAGGCAACAAAGAAAGCTGCTTTCATAAAGTTAGGTTTGAGAAAGTATGAAATAGAACTTCTGCTTTCAGAACTGCCGAAACCTATAAGAGAATCACATAAGTTCACGTTTGGCGTTGAGATAGAATGCCTTGTCGCTGCAAGCATTATGCGTGAATGTGCGACAAGAAACGCAATGCCATTTCAGTATGAGGGCTACAACCACACAGACAACAACCACTATTATAAGTTCGTGTCTGATTCATCCATAATGGGCAGCAACCCAATAGAATGTGTGTCGCCAGTACTTACAGGCAAGGCAGGCATGAAAAGCCTTGAAACCTGCTGCAAGGCTTTGAATGAGGCAAACACACAGGTCAACAGGTCTACAGGACTTCATGTTCATATAGGCGCACAGAACTTGTCTGACGAGGCTTATATCAACGTATTTAAGAACTATCAGAAGTTAGAGAGAATTATAGACACGTTCATGGCAAGGTCAAGGCGTGCCAACAACAGCAGATGGTGCAGAACACTGCAAGGCTATGACTTTACATGGTGTACTACAAAATCAGACATTTTAGATGCCATGAACGGCAACAGGTATTTCAAGGTGAATGCATGTTCTTATTCACGCCACAGAACAATTGAGTTCAGACAGCATCAAGGCTCTACAGACTTTGAAAAGATTTCAAACTGGGTGAACTTTTGTGCTAAGCTGGTTGCATGGTCTAAGAAGAACGTATTGAGTTCAGAGGTTAGCTCAATTGACGAGATACCTTTCTTGACAGCCAAAGAAAAATCATTTTTCAAATCACGTGCCGAGGTTCTTGCATGAACCTCGCACAATTAAAATAAATTCAATATGTGTTGCATTATATACAAGCCTAAAGGTGTCCAGATGCCGAGCCTGGACATTCTTTCAAAAATCAAAAAACTCAACCACAACGGCTATGGTTTTGTTTCAACCAATCATTTTCATAAGGGTTTGGACTATCGCACATTCTTGCGCCACCTCTCGGAGGTCGGAGATGACGAAGACTGCATTATACATTTCAGACTTGCCACTCATGGCTCAATATGCCGGGCCAACTGTCATCCGTTTGCAGAGAATGGCGTTTATTTCGCTCACAATGGGACTTTAAACGTTTACCCCGTCGGGGACATGACAGACAGCGAAATTGCCTTCAGAATGAAAATTTACCCAGAAATACAGCGGTTTGGATATGGAACAAAGCAGGCAGACTGGGCTATAAAGCAGATTTGCGGTTATTCAAGATTTGCCATGATGTACCAGGGCGAAGTGAGATTATTTGGTGATTATAAAATACTGAATGGCATATACTATTCAAATTTAAGATGGTTATGAAAAGTATATTACAGTCTTTGAAAGAAAAGGTGTCATGTGGCGATATCACGATAAAAGAGGCAGCCATAAAGCTGCATCATGCAGGATGGACAAACTTCATTGATGTAGAGAGAACCAGACAATTGTTAGGTCTGAAAACACAGCAGACCAAATCATAAAGCAACATGCTTGTGAATTAATAACGAACAATTGGCTTATTGTTTCGTATGTGTAGAATTGTTATTCAAAATTGTCTTCATAATTAGGTATCTTTGTGAAAAGGTACCATCGCGGATTAGAGCAGTGGTCAGCTCGCTACTTTGACTTGGTAGAGGTCGCCGGTTCGAATCCGGCATCCGCAACTAAATAAAATATATATCACGATTATGGAAATACTTAATCTTATCATCAAACAGAAATTCTTTGACGAAATCCTGTCAGGCAAGAAACGTCAAGAATACAGAGAGATCAGACCAACAACACAAAAGAAATACTGCCAGCTTGACGCTGACGGTTTTTGTGTAGAGGTTAATGGTGAGCTGCAGCCGAGACACTATGATGCTATTCAGTTCTTTGTTGGCTACAACAAAGGCAGAACCAGCGCACTGGTAGAAGTCAAAGACGCAAAGATTGAGCTGTTTGAAGACGAGAACCACAACTTGATTGAATACACCCATCAAGGTGAGATTTATTTGGCAGCACAGGTAGTCTATAACCTTGGCAGAGTGATAGAAAAACATGTTTAATTTAAATTTTACGCTGAGTCAGAGTAAACAGAAGCACATTTTCAACAGGCGGTTATCGTGGCGGCCGTAGAGGCTTGACCACAGAAAATGGAGGTTTGTCGCAACGTGGCAGATTCATCAACCGCAGACAGCAGTATTATAACGTCCGTGTCGGACTTGGTATGAGTGGCGGATAATGACACTGCAAGACAGGACATACAGCTATATTGACCTCGTCAGGCAAAATACTGACGAGGTTATGCTGTTTCTGTCTTTGGGTAAGGATTCTTTGGTCTTGCTGGACATGATTTATCCTAAATTTGACCGGATTGTTTGTGTGTTCATGTACTTCGTCAAAGGCTTAAAACACATTGAGCGATGGATAGGCTGGGTAAAGGCCAAATATCCTAAAATAGAGTTTATTCAGGTGCCACACTGGAACTTGACCTACATTCTTCGTGGCGGTATGTATTGCGTACCCAATCCTAAAGTAAAGCTTCTAAAACTGGCTGATATAGTAAAAGCCATGCAGCTCAGATATGGGATTTATTACACGTTTTTAGGCATGAAGAAGGCCGACGGCATGAACCGCCGCCTGATGCTGAAAGGTTATGAAGCCAACAAGTATGAAAACAATGGCATGTGCTATCCCTTGGCCGACTGGACGCAGAAAGATATCCTGTCATACATGAGACAGAATGGATTGCCTGAACCGGTGAGATATTCACTGAAAGCAAGTTCTGGTGTAGGCTTTAACTTGGATTGCATACTATGGCTGGAGAAGAACTACCCACAAGATTTACAGAAAATATACAAAGTGTTCCCGATGGCTGAGAGGATTATTTGGGAGCATAAACAAAAGCAATAGGCATGGAACTAAGCAAGTACATAAAAAGTGAATCGGTAGAACTTAACCGTTCCGCCATTCACTTTGCGGATTATAATCCCCGGAAGCTATCCGAGGAATCACGAAAAACGTTAAAACGGGGGATTAAGAAATTCGGTTTGGTTGGTGGAATCGTAGTCAACAAGCGGACCGGACTTACTGTTGTGTCTGGGCACCAACGCCTGACGGTTATGGATGAACTTCAAAAATTCCCGGAAAACGACTACAGGCTCCGTGTCGATGTAATTGACGTGGACGAAAAGCAGGAAAAGGAATTGAACATTCTGATGAACAACCCGAACGCGCAAGGAACCTGGGATTTTGACGCTTTGGCTCGACTGGTCCCTGATATTGACTATCAGGATGCAGGACTAACGGCAGCAGACTTGAACATTATCGGTTGTGATTTCCTTCTCCAAACAGAGGAAGAAAACTCCATTGCGGACGCTTTGGAGGATATGATGGCTCCATTAACTGAACAGAAAGAAGCCGAGAAAGCTGCCAAGCAGATGGAAAGAGCCGAAAAGGTGGCACACATGAAGGACGTAAAGCAACAGGTAAAGGAAGCAGCCCAAAAGCAGGCTCAGGATATGGATGCTTACTTGATGCTCTCCTTTGACACATTTGAAGCCAAAACTGCGTTCTGTGAAAGGTTTGGTTACGATCCTTACGCCAAATTTATCAAAGGCGAAGTATTCGATGAACAGGTAGAAAGAGTTGAATGATTATGAAAAGTGAATCTCGACATAGTAAACATACTGGAAGAAAACCAAAATTTGACTACAAGAGCGAGGAGTTTCTCTCTCAAGTGGAAATGTATGCCAAGAAGGGATTCACGGACAAAGAGATTGCTTTCGCTTTAGGCCTATGCCCCCAAACATTCAGTGAGAAGAAGAGTAAGCACTGCGAATTAAGCGAAGTGTTAGCGCGCGGACGTGCGACAATCACTGCTGCAGTACGTGCAAAGTTCCTTGCTATGGCCTTGGGTGGTATCAAGACGAAGAGTACCGTAGTTAGAAAGCTGAAAGACCAGGACGGCAATCTGACCGGCGAAGAAGAACTTCAGGTGAGTGAGAGCGAACTCGCTCCAAATCTTCAGGCCATGTCTGTCTGGTTGTATCACCATGACGAAGAGTGGAGAAAGATTGAACGTCGGCAGGATGAGGAAACAGACCTTCACCGCGAGAACGGCATTGACATTGATAAATGGATGGAGGAGAACGAAAGTGAAGATTAAGCCCCAGAAAATATATGCACCACTCTATCACAACAAGGACAAGTTTATTATCCTAGTTACCGGAGGCCGTGGCAGCGGCAAGTCGTTCAATGTGTCCACGTTCATCGAACGATTGCTTTTCGAGGTACGTCACCCTTCGCCTGAAAAACGTATCGTCCATCAGGTTCTGTACACCCGTTACACTATGGTCTCTGCCCATATCTCCGTTATCCCTGAGTTTATGGAGAAGGTGGATTTGGACGGTCACTCCAAGTATTTCAGAAGTACCAAAACGGATGTGAAGAACCTTCGCAGCGGCGGATGTGCCATGTTTCGAGGCATCAAGACATCATCAGGCGTGCAGACAGCCAAGCTGAAATCCATCCACGGCATAACCACATTCGTAGTAGATGAAGCCGAGGAGTGGGTGTCGGAGAAAGAGTTCGAAACCATCATGCTCTCTATTCGCCAAAAAGGAATACAGAACCGCATTATTATTGTGATGAACCCCACGGACTCAAACCATTGGGTCTACAAGCGGTTCATCGAGAACACCCACAAGCTTATGGAGATTGATGGAGTGCAGGTACAAATATCCACCCACCCTAATGTCCTTCATATCCACACGACTTACTTCGATAATCTTGAGAACCTTTCTCCTGAATTCCTAAATGAAGTGCAGGAAATGAAGAAAAAAAATCCTGAGAAGTACGCCCATACTGTCATCGGACGATGGGCAGACGTTGCCGAAGGTGCCGTGTTCAAAAAATGGGGTATCGTGGATGAGTTCCCGATGTGGTGCAAGAAGGTGGCTATCGGACAGGATTTTGGTTATACCAATGACCCCACAGCAGCTATCCGATGCGGAATCATCGACAATGCTCTTTATCTGGATGAAGTGGATTATAGAACCGGATTGCTATCTAGTGATATTATTAAGACTCTTCGCCCCTGGAACCTGAAAGTGATAGCAGACAGTGCAGATCCGCGACTCATTCAGGAAATCAGTAACGGTGGAATCAAGATCTATCCCGTCGAGAAGGGACCAAGATCCATTAACGCTGGTATAGATAAAATGCAAGGCATGGAAATTTTCATCACCAAACGTTCGTACAACCTTCAACGGGAATTTAGGAATTATGTCTGGGCAAAGGATAAGGACGGAAACTACATCAACGAGCCGGAAGACCACGATAACCATGGCATTGACGCTGCGCGGTATTATGTGCTGGGAGAACTTCTAGGCAGGATTATGAAACCGAAAGACATTTCAGGAGTATTTGGACATTAAATTTTAGTATATGAGAACTTTAGAGGAAATTTTAGCGATACCTGAGATAGAGAGAAAAATCTACTATCTGAAGAAAGGAAGAAAAACAGAACTTCCCAATGCTCATGCCCTTTATAATGACTGGAATCCAAACAGGCATGAGATAGTGATTGACGAGGAGAAATACCCAAAAATAAAAATCACCACCAAGCCTGAAGAAAGAATAACCGACCCGACAACAGGTAAAGAATACATTGAGCCGGCGGTTAAGAAAGAAGTTGAACCAAATAGAATAGCCCTTCCAATCGAGCAGGACATCGTAAACATTCAGACAGCTTTCACAGTAGGAACAGAGCCGACGCTTGACTGTCAGCCGGACCAGTCAGAAGAAAGTCTTCTTTCAGCTTTGAAACAAGTGTTCAAGAAGAACAAGCTGAAGTATCAGAACAAAAAGGTTGTCAGAGCATGGTTGTCAGAGCAGGAAGTGGCAGAATACTGGTATGTGGTGAAGGACGACGGCTTCTGGGCAAAGCTTAAGCGCAAGGTTGCCGGAATCTTCGGCAAATCAAAACCAGAATATCGTCTGAAGAGTGCCATCTGGTCCCCGTTCCGCGGAGACAAGCTCTATCCTTTCTTCAATGACAATGGAGATTTGGTAGCCCTCTCCCGTGAATACAAGAAGAAAGATTTGGATGATGTGGAGATTACCTGCTTTATGACCATCACCAAGGATATGGTTTATCAGTGGGAACTGACAAGTAATTGGACAGACAAAGGATCGTTCGCTCATGGATTCAAGAAACTCCCTGTAATTTACATGTACCGTCCGGAAGCGTATTGTGAAAAGATCAAGAGTCTCCGAGTAAGACTGGAGAAACTTCTTTCAAACTATGCGGACTGCATCGACTACCACTTCTTCCCTATCCTAATGTTATTTGGAGATGTGCAGAATTTCTCTGGTGAATTCAAGAACCGAGTGGTCGAGCTGACCGGACAAGGAGCTAATGCCCAATATCTGACATGGAGTCAGGTCCCGGATACAGTTAAATTCGAGGTTGAGACCTTACTGAGTCAGATTTATGGATTAACCAATACGCCGCGTATCTCATTCGACGCGCTGAAAGGTACAGGCAATGCTGTTTCCGGTGTAACTTTCGATTATGTATTTATGTCCACCCATCTGAATGTGGAGAATCTGAACGAAACTGTCGGCGAATTCATGCAACGGCGTGTAAATTTCCTGACTTCCGCTTTAGGCTCAGTTAATACAACTCTTGAAGCAGCCTCCGAGACAATTGATATAGATGTTCAGATGCAGCCATATAAGCTGGAGGACATCAAAGACAAGATTGACACAGCCATCAAAGCCAAAGATGGTGAAATATGGTCGCAGCAACGGGCTATTACTTTTGTGGGGAACGTGGATTCTGTTTTGGACGAGATTGAAGCCATCAAGGAGGAGCAGGAAGAAAAACAGAAGAATGACATTGAGAAACAAAAGAAAAATTAATGAAATAAACGGAAAGAATCGTTTGTAAAATAATACTATTTGTATTATGTAGTATTGCAGTATCTCTATTTATTATAAATATAGTAAAAATACGAATATTTATTTTGTACTTGTTCGTATTTTTACTATATTTGCATTGTAATTAAGTCGTAAACGCTATGAGTTACAAATCAGTTAAAGAGGTTGTAACTATGTTGCTTGACAACGGCTTCATTCTAAAGAGCCAGAAGGGCAGCCACATGAAGTTTGAGAAAGATGGAATAACGGTAGTCGTTCCGAATCATGGAAAGAAAGGCGTTGAAAAAGGCACTTATTACAGCATTTTGAGGCAAGCGGGGCTGAAATAGCCCCCGCCTCTTTTGTTAAACTATAAAATGGAGGTCAATATGAGAACTGTAGAAGTGATTGTCGAACATGCTGGGAATAATCTCAGTGCTTACATTGAAGATGCTCCAGTTATTACGGTCGGTAATAACATAAGGGAAATTGAGGAGAACATGAAGGAAGCCATAGACTTGTATCTGGAGGACAATCCGACCCCTTGTGAGGTTCTCAAAGGAGAGTTCACTCTGAAGTTCAAGATAGATGCAGCCACTTTCATTAATTATTACAGCAGTATCTTCACCAAAGCAGCTTTGAGTCGGATAACAGGAATTAACGAACGCCAGTTATGGCACTATGCGGCAGGAGTACATAAGCCACGTAAACAGCAATTAGAAAAGATTCAAAAAGGTATTAATGCCCTGACGGAAGAACTGGCGGCTATAAACTTGTTGTGATATTGTTAAAAGATGGCAACTTATATTTACATTGATGATACAGGTAATGCACAACACAGGAGTGGATTCAAATATGATACATCTAAATCTGCTTCTTGGTGTGCTATAATATTGAATGAAAAGCAATATGATTCTGCACTTAAATTTATGAATTTAATGTCAAATGAACTTCAGAAACAATTGGAGTTGGATGAATTTCATTTTGCTGACATATTTTCAGGAAAAGGTAAATATAGAAACGTTGAAAATAGATTTGATATATTTAAAGACTTTTCTCGTTTCTCTGCGTTAGAACAATATATTGTTATACTTCAAAGTTTTGGAGAAGATGACTATAAGCGTAATAAATTAGAAAAGACCTGTACTGTAATTGACGGGTTTAAACTATATGAATATTCTGATTTCGCCCTATATATTCTATTATTAAGAATTAAAGATTATTTGAGTTCAAATCTATCTTATACAAAACCATATAAAATAGTAATAGATGAAGGCAGATATAAAAATAATTCATATCAGGATTGTTTAATTTTTGGAGATTTATTAGAAAATAAAAAAATCTTATATAAATCTTCAAAAGAAGAAAAGTTACTACAATTAGCGGATTTTACAGCTTATACTTTAAATCGATGTACTTGGTTAAATATGAAAGATAAAGACAACATAAGTTATTATGATAAAGAGTTTCTTAAAATTGCTTCTGATGCTAATTTTAACGCACCTTTTTTGCGTAAGCTGAACTTGAGCATTAATAGTAACAGGAAACAGATATATGAAAAAATATTAGATATTGCAAATAATAAAAATCAAACACTATCTAAAGAAAACTTAGATAATTTTGTCAACAAGCTCATAAATAAACAATAAATTACGAGCGTGATTACCCTGTAGTCACGCTTTCTTTTTGTCTAAAAACGAACATTTCCCAAATTGTTTCGTATCGTTAGCCTTAAAATTTCCCCTTCTTTTTTTCTATAACCTTAATTCCGCAACACTATAGTTTAACATTATTTATAAGTGCCTGAGCAACAAA
>OKXB01001521.1_pt1 | contig 21993 bp, 19 predicted proteins | sample 1601731 | NCBI WGS metagenome assembly OKXB01 (sample SAMN04414077, study PRJEB24778) | human gut metagenome | material: faecal | host: Homo sapiens
ACCATCGTAAAATTGGTCTTGTTAAAGATGCTTTATTTTAATTCAACCAACGGGTAGTTCTATTGTACAATAGGTGATTCTTGAGTTTTGGCTGTCAAACAACAACCTGAAAGTTGTGTAATCTCGATTATTTATAGTACCTTTGCCTACAAAATAAGGCAAAGGTATTTTTGATGCATACAATGGCTGAAGACAAGATAGACAACGCTTTAGGAGAAGGAATGAATATAATGGAAAATAAGAGCGAGGATTGGATTTGCCATTCACAGGCTATAGCAGCAATCATGTCAAACCGAATGGAGGAACTTGGTATGACACAACGAGCTTTGGCTGAGAAAATGAATTGTACCCAGCAGTATGTTTCTAAAGTGTTGAAAGGTCGTGAAAATTTGTCGTTGGAAACCTTATGCAAAATAGAAAATGCATTAGACATCAAGATATTGCAAGCTAGAATAAATAAGTAGTAACACCATAGCAGGACAAGAATATGTCAACACAAAGCGAAGCGGCGTTGGAAGCCGGACTGATAGCCACACTCCGACAAATGGACTATGAGTATGTCCAGATTGTCGAGGAAGATAATCTTTATGTTAATTTCAAACGTCAGTTGGAGATTCATAACAAGAAACAACTGGCGGAAGTTGGTCGTACTTCATTTACGGATGAAGAGTTTGAGAAGATATTAATTTATCTTGAAGGTGGAACTCGCTTTGAAAAGGCCAAGAAACTTCGTGACCTCTATCCGCTTGATATGGTAAATGGACAACGGATTTGGGTGGAATTTCTCAATCGTACCCAATGGTGTCAGAATGAGTTTCAGGTCTCGAATCAGATTACTGTTGAAGGACGGAAAAAATGCCGCTATGATGTGACTATACTTATCAATGGTTTACCATTGGTTCAGATAGAGTTAAAGCGCAGGGGAGTAGAACTCAAACAGGCATATAATCAGATACAACGCTATCATAAGACTTCGTTCCACGGATTGTTCGACTATATTCAATTGTTTGTTATATCAAATGGTGTCAATACCCGCTATTTTGCCAACAATCCTAATAGCGGTTATAAGTTTACATTCAATTGGACGGATGCAGCCAATCATCCGTTTAATGAATTGGATAAGTTTGCCGTATTCTTCTTGGAAAAATGTACGCTTGGCAAAATAATAGGGAAATATATCGTGCTGCACGAGGGCGACAAATGTTTGATGGTGCTTCGTCCTTATCAGTTCTATGCCGTAGAGAAAATTCTAGATCGTGTGCAGAACTCCAACGATAACGGCTATATATGGCATACAACAGGAGCCGGAAAGACATTGACTTCGTTCAAGGCTGCCCAACTTGTGTCAGAGTTGGATGATGTGGATAAGGTTATGTTTGTTGTTGACCGACATGACCTTGATACTCAGACTCAATCGGAATATGAAGCGTTTGAGCCGGGAGCTGTGGATAGTACTGATAATACGGATGAACTTGTGAAGCGACTTCAAAGCAATTCTAAGATTATCATCACTACCATTCAGAAACTCAATGCCGCAGTCAGCAAGACGTGGTATAGCAACAAGATTGAAACTATTCGCCACTCACGTATCGTGATGATATTTGATGAGTGTCATCGTAGCCACTTTGGGGATAGTCATAAGAAGATTATGAAGTTCTTTGACAATGCTCAAATCTTTGGCTTCACGGGAACACCTATTTTTACTGAAAATGCGGTAGATGGGCATACTACTAAGGAGATATTCGGAAATTGTCTTCATAAATATCTTATTAAGGATGCCATAGCCGATGAAAACGTGCTTGGATTCCTTGTGGAGTATTATCACGGCAACGAAGTTGTTGACAACGACAATCAAGCTCGTATGGAGGAAATCGCCAAGTTTATCCTTAACAATTTCAACAAATCCACATTCGACGGAGAGTTTGATGCCTTGTTTGCTGTGCAATCCGTGTCGATGCTCATACGATATTACAAGATATTCAAATCGTTGAATCCGAAAATCCGTATAGGTGCTGTGTTTACTTACGCTGCCAACAATAGTCTGGATGATGAACAGACCGGCATGGGTACAGGGCAGTATGCAAAAGAGGGTGTGGGTGAGGCTGATGAACTGCAAACAATTATGGACGATTATAACAATATGTTCGGCACTGCCTTTACTACAGAAAACTTCCGTGCCTACTATGATGACATCAATCTGCGCATGAAAAAGAAGAAAGCGGATATGAAACCGCTTGACCTTTGTCTTGTCGTGGGTATGTTCCTTACCGGTTTCGACAGTAAAAAACTGAATACGCTCTATGTAGATAAGAATATGGAATATCACGGTTTGCTGCAAGCATTCAGTCGTACCAACCGAGTATTGAACGAGAAGAAACGTTTCGGTAAAATCGTTTGCTTCCGTGACTTGAAAAATAATGTTGATACGTCTATTAAATTGTTCAGCAACTCTGATAATTCTGAAGATATAGTACGTCCACCGTTTGAGGATGTAAAAAAGGAATATAAATGCTTGGCAACAGAGTTCCTGAAAAAATATCCTACACCCAGCAGTATAGATTTTCTGCAAAGCGAAAATGACAAGAAAAATTTTGTTCTGGCATTTCGTGATATTATCCGTAAACATGCGGAAATCCAGATATACGAAGATTATAGCGAGGATGCGGAAGATCTTGGTATGACTGAGCAGCAATTCAACGACTATAAGAGTAAGTATCTTGACATTACAGTCGGGTTTATAGAACCGCCTGTAATTCCATCTGTAGTTGCAGAAGACCCTGTTCCGTATGGGAACAGTCAGGGATTAGAGGATATAGATTTCTGTCTTGAACTTCTACATAGCGACATTATCAATGTGGCTTACATTCTTGAACTCATTGCAGAACTTGACCCATATAGCAATGATTATTCAGAGAAAAGGCAACATATCATTGACACAATGATTAAGGATGCCGAGATGCGAGGCAAAGCCAAACTCATTGATGGCTTTATTCGGAAAAATGTTGATGAAGATAAGGAAAACTTCATGAGCGGACGTAGTAAGGCTGATGGTACAAGTGAATTGGAAGAGCGTTTGAATCAATATATTGTATCTGAACGCAATAAGGCTGTAAAAGATTTGTCGGATGATGAACAAATTCCTACCGAGGTGCTGAATCTATACATAAAGGAGTATGACTATTTGCAAAAGGAACAGCCGGAAATCATACAAAAGGCATTGAAAGAAAAACATCTTGGTCTTATAAAAACAAGAAAGGCGTTGACGAGAATCATGGAGAGATTGCGTAATATAATAAGAACATTTAATTGGGAGTAAATACGTATATGGTAAAAACAAATGAACCCGGATATGTGTATATCTTGACTAATCCAAGTTTTCGTGAGGATTGGGTTAAGATTGGCAAAAGCGCACGCCCTGTTGATATACGTTCCAAGGAACTTGACAATACGGCAGTTCCGTTGCCTTTTGAGATACATGCAACCATTAAAACGGTTAAATATAATGAGGTGGAAAAACTCGTGCATAAGATAATCGACAATTTGACTGATTTTCGTATTCGTCAGAACAGAGAATTTTTTAATGTCGCTCCGCAAAAAGCATTGGAAATTTTTAAAGAAATAGCACAAACTATAGATGATGCCGTAATAACAGAATATGAGAATAATCAACCTTTGCGTAGCGATAACTTTATATCTCAATCTGTTCAAAATGAATTGCCAAGAAAATGTACTAATAGCAGAAAAGACTATACAAAATATTCACTTAATGGAGTTGGTTCTTATGGGAAAGGTAGATTAGCATTAGAAGTAGTTCGACTTTTTATCGAGTCTACCTCTGTTGATTATAAAGAGCTAATTAATTTGTTGCCTAAACACTTAGTTAAAACCGTTGAAGAAGTCGGAAATTGGAAACTTAAAACGTCAGATACGCATAAAAGATGGTTTGAAAAAGATATTCTTATGTCTAATGATGGTGTCAGGTTTGTTGTATTATCACAGCATGGTAAGAATAATATAGGTCGTATTTTAGAGTTTGCGAATAAATTTGGTTTTGTAATTAAAGAATTATAATAAATATGAGCGAAGAACTGCAACAGAAACTCCGTGACCAGCTTTGGGAGGTCGCAAATCGTTTGCGTGGCAATATGTCGGCAAGCGACTTTATGTATTTCACATTGGGTTTTATTTTCTATAAATACTTATCTGAGAAAATAGAAAAGTATGCCAACAATGCCTTGGTGGATGATGAAATAACCTTTAAGGAATTGTGGGAAATGGATGATACCGATGTAGTCGAGTTACAAGAGGAAGTAAAGAATCAATGCTTGGAAAATATAGGTTACTTCATTGAACCGAAATTCTTGTTTTCGTCCGTAATAGAGGCCATCAAGCGGAAAGAGAACATTTTACCTATACTTGAACGTTCATTGAAGCGTATCGAAGACAGCACTCTTGGACAGGACAGCGAAGAGGATTTCGGAGGATTGTTTTCAGATATAGACTTGGCTTCACCTAAATTGGGTAAAACAGCCAATGATAAAAATACACTCGTCAGCAATGTGCTTCTTGCATTGGACGATATAGACTTTAGCGTAGAGGCATCACAGGAAATTGACATCTTGGGTGATGCTTACGAATATATGATTTCGCAGTTTGCGGCAGGAGCCGGGAAAAAAGCCGGGGAATTCTATACTCCGCAGGAAGTTAGCCGTATTTTGGCAGAGATTGTTTCCATTGGACACCAGCGTTTGCGCAATGTATATGACCCTACTTGTGGTAGTGGCTCATTGCTTCTTCGTGCTGCAAGTATTGGAAATGCGGTTGATATTTACGGACAGGAAAAGAATCCGACGACCTACAACCTCGCCAGAATGAATATGTTGCTTCACGGTATCAGATTCAGCAATTTCAAGATTGAAAACGGCGATACGCTTGAATGGGATGTCTTTGGCGACACTCAGTTTGATGCGGTAGTCGCAAATCCTCCATTCTCTGCCGAATGGAGTGCTGCCGACAAATTTAATACCGATGACCGTTTCAGCAAAGCAGGGCGACTTGCGCCAAAGAAGACAGCAGATTATGCTTTTATCCTACACATGATTTATCACTTGAACGAAGGTGGTACGATGGCTTGTGTCGCTCCACACGGTGTTTTGTTCCGTGGTAATGCAGAAGGGGTAATACGCCGTTTCCTGATAGAGAAGAAAAACTATATCGATGCCATTATCGGTTTGCCGGCTAATATATTCTATGGTACAAGTATTCCGACCTGTATTCTTGTGATGAAGAAATGCCGTAAGGAAGATGATAATATTCTGTTCATAGATGCGAGCAAGGAGTTTGAGAAAGTCAAGACACAAAACAAACTGCGTAAAGAGCATATTGACAAGATTGTTGATACCTATCGCGAGCGAAAAGAAATAGAAAAGTACAGCCATCTTGCCACTTTACAGGAGGTTGCCGATAACGACTATAATCTGAATATACCTCGTTATGTCGATACTTTTGAAGAGGAAGAACCTATTGACATTAAAGCTGTAATGGCAGAAATCAAGGAGTTGGAAGCCAAACGTGCCGAACTAGATAAGGAGATTGAAGTATATCTTAAAGAATTGGGACTGGTTGAATAATAGTGTTATGGCAGAGATAGATAACATCCCGGAAATGCGTCCTTCATTCGACAATATCCGCCGTCACGATGAGAGCGAAAATGAATATTGGAGTTCACGTGACCTATGCGCTGCTATGGGTTATTCGGCTTATTGGAAATTCCAAAAAGTCATAGACAAAGCAATCAAAGTCGCAGGCATAAAAGGAATGAATATTGATGAGCATTTCAACCAAGCGGTTGATATGGTGAAGATAGGCAGTGGCTCGTTCCGTAAAGTCAGTATCTTCCGCTTGTCACGTATGGCGTGTATGATTATTGCTGAAAATGCTGATGCAAAAAAAGTATTGGTACAACAGGCAAGAGATTACTTTTCTCAAACCATATCTACTAACGAATTGGTGCTTAACTCATATAGTTCCAATCTGTTACTGTATAAAACCGCACAAGGAGAAGTTCGAGTAGAGGTAATATTCAATAGTGAAACATTCTGGATGTCGCAAAAGCGCATGGCGGACTTGTTTGGGGTGGATGTACGAACCATCAACTATCATCTTGGACAGATTTATGAATCCAGTGAACTTACCAAAGAGGCAACTATCCGAAAAATTGGGATAGTTCAATCCGAGGGAGAACGAGACGTGGAGCGTACACCGTTGTTCTATAATTTGGATGCTATCATAGCGGTAGGTTATCGTGTCAATAGCTATCAAGCCACTCAGTTTCGTATTTGGGCTACGTCTGTTTTGAAGGAATTTGTCATTAAAGGGTATGCTCTTGATGATGAAAGACTAAAACAGGGAAAGCATTTTGGCAAAGATTATTTTGATGATTTGCTGGAGCGTATTCGTGAGATACGCACATCGGAACGCAGATACTACCAGAAGATAACAGACATCTATGCGGAATGCAGTGCTGATTACGACCCGAAATCGGATTGTACTAAATTGTTCTTCAAAATGGTGCAAAATATGATGCATTTGGCTGTGACTAATCGTACCGCTGCTGAAATAGTGTATGAACGTGCCGACTCTGAAATGCCCCATATGGGATTGACCACTTGGAAGAAAGCTCCCGATGGTAGAGTTCAGAAGTCCGATACGATTGTGGCAAAGAACTATTTGTCAGACAAAGAGATTTCCGAACTTAACGGCGTAACTAACGCATTCCTTGAATTTGCAGAGCTTCGTGCCCAACGTCACATTATAACAACGATGGAAGATTGGAAGCAACGTCTTGAACAGTTTCTTGGCACTATGGATTATAAGGCACAAGATACTGCCGGTAAAGTTTCACAAGAAGCAGCACGAGAGAAGGCGTATGGCGAGTACGAGAAATATAAAGTGATTCAAGACCGTTCTTTTATCTCTGATTTCGACCGGTTTAATAATGGCGACAAATTGTTGCCGTTTGATATTAACCCTGATAAAGAATAATGATTATGGCAAATAATAACGAAAATAAAATCCTCAATGTTCCCCATTTGAGATTTCCGGAGTTCACGGAGGAGTGGAAGGAAACCAAACTTGGAAAAATCGCAGAGATAACAAAAGGCAGTGGAATATCGAAAGATCGATTATCTGAGTATGGTTCTCCTTGCATATTGTATGGTGAACTTTATACAAAATACAAATCAGAAATAATAAACGAGGTATATAGTAGAACAGAGTTGGATTCATCATTGCTGGTTAAAAGTAAGGCAAATGATGTCATAATTCCATGTTCTGGAGAAACTGCTATAGACATATCAACAGCTCGATGTGTTCCGTTTAATAACATCCTGCTGGGTGGCGATTTGAACATCATAAGACTCAAAAATAATGATGGAGGATTCTTCGCTTATCAACTTAATGGTACTCGTAAAAAAGACATTGCTCGTGTTGCCCAAGGTGTTTCTGTCGTACACCTGTATGGTGAAAACTTAAAGCATATTAGAGTTTATCATCCTGCCATCGAGGAACAAAAGAAGATAACACGTCTATTGTCTCTCATAGACAAGCGCATTGCAACCCAAAACAAAATCATTGAGGATTTGAAAAAGCTAAAGTCTGCGATTTCAGAAAGACTTTTCAATGCCATAAAAGGTGATGTTGTTGTATTGGAAGATATAGGTGATGTAGTTAAAGGCAAACAAATCAATGGTGAATTTCTTTCAGAAAGTGGCAAGTATTATGTTATGAATGGAGGAATAGAGCCATCTGGATTTTATAACGATTATAATGTAGAAGCTAACACCATCTCAATAAGTGAGGGTGGCAACTCTTGCGGTTATGTACAATTCAACGCCTGTCCTTTTTGGAGTGGCGGACATTGCTACACAATTCAAAATACTACGGATAATGTAAAAACGGAATACCTGTACCAATTTCTAAAATCAAAGGAGAGTGAAATAATGAAACTTCGTATAGGTTCTGGATTGCCAAACATTCAGAAAAAGGATTTGGCAAAATTTAAAATAACTATACCGAACATCTCTGAACAAAAAGTAATTTCGGCTTTTCTCTCTTCATTTGAAAGAAAAGCCGATGTCGAGATGAATTTTGTAAACTTGTTGCTTGAAGAAAAGCAATATTTACTCCGTCAGATGTTTATATGAACATTTGGTGAAGCAAATAAGTCTTCTGTTGCTGGACGAATTGCAAGATTTTCATTTCCAAATCAATCTTTTGCGCCAATTTTGACAGATGGAGATCAACTTGTTTTTGTTTCTCGATTGATGGTATCACAATTGGAATGTTGCAAAGCTCCTCATAAGAAAGGCAAAGCCTTACACTTCCTTCCAATCTCTTTTGTATGTGATAGAAGAAATTTCTGGATTCAAAGAAAAGTTCAAGATATTCTGGCAGTAAGCAGTCCTTTGTACGAAAACAAATGTACATTGGACTGACAATGCCAGTCTCAAATTTTGTAAGGCGAGCAATTGATCCCACGTTTATTCTTGCAGGGTTATAAGCAAAGTCATTCTTTTCTACAATTTTGTAATTTGATGTGTCGTCACTTGCAACATTCCTATCTTCAAATTGTTCGCTTTGCTTTATAAATCCTTGGCGATTACTAACTGATAATACATTGCATAGATGATTATCCTTGTTTCGTTTTGATATTTGTACAATAGCACCCCCTATATGGGAATGGTAGCTATCTTTGGGGCTATATTCTATTTCAATAATCGCAGACCTATAGACTTCATAATCCTTAATCAGAGGAATTATGGTTGAACTGCAAAAGCGAGGACTGTCAAATGGGACTTGGAAGAAGGTTCTCCTTTCCAATGTTCTTACCGAAAGAAATGAATTGAATAAGAGCCTTTACCCAGTTTATTCCGTGTCTGTTATTCAAGGAATTGTAAATCAAATGGAATATCTTGGTCGCTCGTTCGCTGCCAGTGATACATCAAAATATCATGTGGTACATTATGGTGATTTGGTATATACGAAAAGTCCAACAGGTTCATTTCCTTACGGAATTATAAAGCAAAGTTACAATCAAAACGAAGTCGCTGTGTCACCTCTATATGGAGTTTATGAGCCTAAAACATTTTCAACGGGTGTGTTCTTGCATGAGTATTTCAAGAGTGAATTGAATACTCTGAACTATCTTCACCCTCTCGTTCAGAAAGGAGCAAAGAACACAATAAATATTGCCAACCAACGCTTCTTAGAGAGCTATGTCGCTATTCCCAGTAATGCTAACGAACTGTTAGCAATATCAAAATTGTTATGCTCGTTAAATACAAAACTGGAATTTCTGCAAAACATACTAAAACAATCTCAAGGACAAAAGCAGTATCTACTTCGTCAGATGTTCATATAAACATCTGACGAAGCAAGTATTGCTTCTGCAAATTATAGTTTACCAGAGCATTCTGTTCTGCTAATAGTTTACTATCTATTGTAGATAACAACTTGGTATATTTAAATTGCTCTGAATGTGACGGACAAAAGACTTTTGCTTTTCCATAGTCCTTGAAATATATGTGAGGTATCGCCATACCAGTTTTATAAGGTTCAAAGTTGAAGACCGTCAGCAAATAATAAAGGTATTGGAGAGAATAACCTTCTTTGGCTTGTAAGGTGTTCAATGTGCCTGCCGCAGAGCACTTGCCTGCCACGTAAAAAACAGTTCCAACTCCTGAACCATCTTTGATAATATAAATGGCTTCATTGAGGGTTGCGTAACAATCAAGGTATCCAACTATGCCATTAGCACCATATACAGGATATGTACCACTTTCTAAGACCTCACTTTCTTGTAAAGTTGAGGAATTGCAAATCATGCAATCCGACAAACGTACATTTGGCTTCCCCCTATGCACCATATTCTGTGCAATTCCTCTGATTAAGGATTTCAATTTATAAATGATTTTGTTTTGGGTGGCAATGCGCTCATCAAGAAGTGACAGTAAATGACTTATCTTTTGCTGTTCTTCTTTTCGTGGATAACTCATTTTCAAGTTGCGCAAATCATCATTGTAAATTCTGATTATTGTTGTAGAATTTAATTTTCGCCAATCTACTTTACTCAAAAGATGAAATAAGAATCCATTGCTTATATATTGTGTAGGATTATCAATCCACACAATATTTGAATCTTGGAAATACGCATCTTCCCCATCATAGACGACACATTTTCCTACTGTTCCTGCACAAGTTATCATAACCTCTCCCTTACGAGGATAGTTATACTTCACCTTATAGTCGTCAAATAATTCTTTCGATATATAGGCATCTGGAGTACTACCAATTGTTCCAATCTTATAAAAAGGAACACCATCCTCTGTGTTTGTTTGAGAAACTAAAATACGTTTACACATTAATACATTACACAAATCTCCCAACTTGCATTTCTTCCACTCTCCACTAAACTCCGGAAATCTCAAATGGGGAACATTGCCCATTATATTTCTCTAATTATAGGAAACCCCTAAAAAAGCAATTATGACAAAGAAATCAATTAGAGAAATTGCGATGGCTTGGCGAGAAGACAAGCGTCCGTATGTGAAGCAATCAACATTTGCAGCTTATATGTTGATTCTGGAAAACCATCTTTTACCATATTTTGGTGAAAGTGATGCGTTAAGCGAGAAAGCGGTACAAGATTTTGTACTACAAAAACTCAATGGTGGTATGAGTGTAAAATCGGTAAAGGACATTCTTATTGTGCTCAAAATGGTGATGAAGTTCGGAGTAAAACACGAATGGATGAATTATTCAGAATGGGACATAAAATATCCTACAACAGAAAAGAACAAGGAGCTGGAGGTGTTGACTGTAGCCCATCACAAGAAAATATTGGACTACATTCGTCAAAATTTCACATTCCGTAATTTAGGCATCTATATAAGCCTAAGCACCGGACTTCGTATTGGTGAAGTTTGTGCTTTACGCTGGAGTGACATTGATGTCGATAGCGGAACTATCAGCGTTCAGCGTACCATAGAGCGTATTTATATTATCGAAGGTGAAATGAAACATACTGAGCTGGTTATCAATACGCCTAAAACAAAGAACTCCTGCCGTGAAATTCCTATGAGCAAGGAGTTGCTTGCATTGGTGAAACCACTGAAAAAAGTGGTAAATGCGGATTACTACATACTCACCAATGAACCATTGCCCACAGAACCACGAACATATCGCAATTATTACAAACGGTTGATGGAGCACCTTGGTATCCCCAAATTGAAATTTCATGGGCTTAGGCATAGCTTTGCGACTCGCTGTATAGAAAGCAATTGTGACTATAAAACAGTCAGTGTATTGCTGGGACACTCAAATATCAGTACCACGCTCAATCTTTATGTCCATCCAAATATGGAACAAAAGAAACGTTGTATCGCCAAGATGTTCAAGTCGCTTGGCAAATAGCATTTTACTGGTATGTAACTTCTGTGCGATCATTTGGAGAAAAACGGTCTAAGTTAGCAAGTCCAAGTGAAAATGCACTAAGCTCAGTCATTGTTAAATAAAACGTAGAAGATGCCCGACATGTACCCGACAAGTTCAAAGAAAATAGCTATGTTGATTGAAGTATAGCTTGTATGCACTTTTAGTTCAAATGTCAAATCGCAGAACTATACAACAATTCCGTAACCACCGTAACAGTTACGGCGGTTACAGGATTGTTATAGCCTATGATACGACCAAACAAATGCCAATGATAGTTGCTTTCTAAAGATTCGTAAACTTTCAATTACGTCCATTTATCCAAAATCTTCGGTACGATTATAGCCATGGCAATCCCCAAAATTGCAATAAGAATATAGATAACGACTGCTTTCCATATCAACGCTGAATGCAATATTTCTGCATTGGCCACTATCATGCTGACGAAAAAAGAAGATAGGGCTACCAGTATTATAATGGTGATATAAAATGTGGTAGCCGGAATATGGATGGCATTGTCGGCTTTCTTTATTCTCCGCTCGGCTTCCTTGCATTTGCTTTCAATCTGACTGAGAAAATCACATAGAAGCCTTGCGCCAAATTCTACTGCCATCTTCTGCATTTCTTCAGAAATGATAGGTTTACACTCTCGTATAGAGTTGGACAGATTTTTAACATCCGTTCTCAACTTGAACACGTTGTCATTCAGCTTGACAAGTTCTTGTGCATTGATATCGAGTAGGCGATTTTCTTCCTCCTGATATTCATTCTTAGGATTGGACTTTATGGATTCCGCTTCTGCCATTTCTGCGGAAAAATCAAATTTCTTCTTCATGCGCTTATCGTTTTAATCCTATTTTCGTTTTCTTTCCTAACGAACGACTGGCAGCACGAGCGCATCTGCGAGCCCATTGCAAATCGTCTTCGTCTTTATCTCTCCATGGAAGCTCGCTTTGCGAACCTCCGCCACCTCCGCCGGTTGCTACATTCGGCGTATCAAGCAGTCCGACAAAAATAGCCACGGCCATATCAGCCAGTTCATGCGAGTTGGAAACGAACCTGTAATTAAATTCGTCGTTGAAACAGTCAAGCACTTTTTCCGGAATATAGAACTTGTGTTCCTTATCTTTATGGGTAAGGGTGTAGGGAATCATATCCGAATGGTCTGGGCGATATTGGGTGTAGTCAATAGGTGCAGCCTTATGTTCTGCTATTTGTTGAACCTCTAAGGGTGTATTGTTTCTAATGGCAATTGCTGGCTGATGGTACAGTTTCTCCCATGTCGCAGGAAGTTTCGAGACCATTAGGTTCCTGCCGACTCCCAATTCGGAAGCCTTGTATTTGGTATTCCCATGCACGAGTGCATATCCACGAAGAATACCCTTCTTGTCCTCTCTTTCATGGACGGTATAACCTTTCCGTATAAGAGCACTCTTGTATTCATCCCATGACCATGATGGCATTGCTTTCAACACCTCCATACAGTCCCGGTTCACTTGTGGAATGTTCCAATTTCGGATTTGCGCTGCAGTTGTCCAGCCTCGTTTCTTTGCCACTCGCTCGGCTGCACGTTGTGCACGAAGATGAATGTTATGGTCGTTGTTGATATTGCCATCTTCATCCAAACGGCAAATCGCAGCATGGAGGTGAGGGACTTCGCCTTTGGATTCCGTATGCAACCAAACTGAGTATTTGCTGCCCGCCAAATTGGTCGGACAGGAACGGACTTTTCCGTTCTTGCCAGTAATCACTTGTCTGTCGAACTCCTCGGCGAATTCCTGCCAAAGTGTTTGCCAATCTTCAATGTCATAGAATTGGGTATGTTCGGGCGATGGGCTCAACTCGATTCTGATTACAGAATTCTTTATAGGCCGATATTGGGATAAGGTCAACTGCATGGAGTTCCATATCCCCATAGCGTCTGGTTGAGAGGGTAACAGATTGTCCACTACTCGATAGATTTTCTCCGGATGTTTCTTGTGCTGTGATTCTCCGGTAATATAACGGAGGTCGTTTATTCCGTGCGATATTGCTTTGGCTTTTGCAATCATTCTTCTTTGGATTTAGGGTTAGACGGAATGTTGTTCTTCTCTTTTGCAGCATTCAAGAACTGGCAGACACTTTCGGCTACATTGCCAAGCTCCTTAAGCCAACCGACCATGAACGGAATCTGATTGAACATTATCATGCGTTGCTTTGTGGACATTCCATGAAGTGCAGATGTATATTTTACGAGGTCTGACCGACAATCGTCCAGATTCTGCAACAGAGCAGCTTCTTTTCTCGTGAGTCTTGCTTTGGGTTTGAAGTTATACGCGCGTGATAATATGTAGTCACTTACGGTCATGCCGCATTGTTCGGCCAGTGATTTTATATGTTCTTTCTGGCTGGGAGTGACTTTAGCTCCGATAAAGACGCTTCTTGTCTCGTCAGAGGAACTGGATGAATTTTCAATATTTTCTTTCATATAAATAGTTCTATAATGGTGAATAGGTGCGAGCTTGCGAGTACCGCACCGGCGGAGTCTATGAGCCGGCGAGAGCGCCAATGTACAACCGTAACGTAGTGAGGTTATACCTTGGCATATCTCGCAACAGTTACCTGTTGATACTTTCCGGCAAACCATATCGGATGTACATAGCGAACTGGCATCCGGATGGTATAAGATACATCTCTAAAAGAGGGGAGAGAATGAATGTTTTCAACTACTATCTTCACAACTTTGCTTTATCCTTATATGTATGCCCCGATAATAAAGTAAAGTCAAACTTAGTAATGGTATTCGGGGTTGATTTGATACTCTTTCCCCACTTTTATTACCATGCGTTTGTTTCTGAGAAAAGTAGCGACCTTGACCGCTTTGTTGTGACCGAGATTTACGTCTTGCAATCCATACCCTATTTTCAGTCGTTCCAGATAGTCATTGTAGTTGCTGATGTTGCCGTTTGCAAAGGCGGCATCCAACGCAGCCTGATGTACATTCTCAGGGATTTCCTTGTACGGTTCAAACGGCTCTTTGGTTGGTCGTCCGATCTTTTTCTCTTTGGGCAGATAGGACTCTACCAGTTCGGGTATGGCTTCCTCGTTTATGCGGAAAGCGAAAGGCTCAAACTCACGGTCACGGATATGGACGGCTTCGACCACGCTTACAGTCTTGTCCTCTTTATCCACTTCGATCTGCATGATGGTTTCCGCTTTGTTGTTGAGTTCCGTGCCGATGTGACCACGGGCATGTTCATCATTCTTGTTCTGATGCAAGACGGTATGAATATGGATTTGCCTGTCATCCGTCCACTGCATGAATTTGGAGATTATATTGGTGGCTTCATTCGGAGAATTGATGTCATACATAAAATCCCTGATGCCATCTATAATGACCAGACCCAAATTCGGAATTGTGCCAATGGCCTGTTCGACTATTGCAAGCCTCATTTCGGGAGAATATTTGCGCAGACCTAACATAATCAGATTGTCAGAATCGGCATCCTTTGGTAATCCGGCCAAACATAGAATGCGTTGTAGCACCTTTTGGCAATGAGGCTCTCCTTGTTCGGTGTCGATATACAATATCGTCCGTTTATTTTCCGGGAACGATGAACGGTAATGGAGTACTGTGCCATTGGCCAATGCGGAAGCGGCAATGGCTGAAACATTGAAAGTCTTCTTGCTTTTGGCTTTACCGATGGATGCACTGAAGTTGCCCAATGTTCCGATAATGGAGTTATCCACCATCAACACCACAGGCGACTGTTCATATGTGTTGGTTACGCTCACGGTAGCCTCCTTTATGTAAATAGCCAGTTCCTCGGCTGTCGGAATGTTATTGTTCGTCTTCTCCATAGCTTACCAATTTTTATTGTTTGGTTTACGACGATGGGAAGCGAGCAGCGCATCATTCTCTTCCTCGAAACTTTGCGGAATAACGGTCTTACGGGACGACTCCAACCATTTATCCAGCTCATCACGATAGATGTAGAGGTGCTTGCCTTGTTTTATAACCGGAATATCGTCCTTTTTAACTTTGTAATAAAAGGTCGATAGCGGCATTTTGAGATAGGCGCAAGCCTCCTGCACGGTCATGGGGACGTGCGTGTTCTCCTTGACCTCGTTCTGCTTGGAAAGTTTCTCTGTCAGCAGACTTTCCATACTTGCAATTCGGTCGCATAACTCTCCCAGCACTTCGGGAAGGTCATTGAATGTGAATTGATTCTTAGACATGATTCAAATGTTTTATTTGTTAAACATGCTGCAAACCAACACAATGATCCTATGCAGACCTTCGTCAGCAGAGGGTAATTTTCCCGTCAGCGACGGAATCATTTCAGTCGGTCAGAACCAGCTGTCTCATCGTCTGCTTTTTTGAGGCAATTGAAATAATACTCTCCTTTTAGGGGAATATCAAGTGGGATTTTACAAATACCTGTAGTCCGTAGATTTTTTGATAAATAAAACAGAGTAGCATTTTTCAATTCGTGTGGGAATATGGTTTTTATGAATTCTGCGCATTTTTCCACCGAGATATTCAACCTTATACCGATATTCCATACAAAATGCCGTATATCGAGAGTGTTTAATGGGTTGTCGAATTTGGAACGTATGGATTTGTATAAATCACATTGCCCATGGGCAAAGCACTCTATGTTTTCGTGAAGTGTAATAAGGTCGTCTTTTGAAAGGAACTCAGCCATACTATATGTGGTATATTCGTGCATAACACGCATAATGTCAGCTTGCTGCTCTGCCTTTTCCCGTTCTATTTCAGCTATGCGTTCGTCATAACCATCTGTGTAATCATTCCTTGCTGTCGGCACTTCTATAACTTCTACTTCCGCGGTAATGGTATCAGATGGCTGCGTGATTTCAGGTGGGATGGATTCTTTTTGCTTGCCAAAAGAAATACATACGTTATTCTTGATAAGGTAGCGATAGAAAAATCTTTGAGAGAACGCACATGAAAGAGTTAAGATCACAATACTCAATATAATAGGTGTGGTATATTCCATCAGGTTTATTTGATGGCAGTTGTAAAGATAAGTGGCGATTACCGAGTATGAAGTAACGCTTACCGCAAGTATGAAACTTGCCTTTTTTCTGTGAATTTGAATACTATCTGTCATAATCTATTGTTGTTTAGATGAAATGATAGTGCAAAGTTATAAGCACATTTCCAGATAGTTATAAATAAGTGCAGTAAATCGGTCAATTTTTAAGAAAATATAGTCTTAGAGTATGATAATCTCTCGAAAATCATACTCTAAGACTATGTAATGGGGCAAAATAGGGGAGTTCAACCCTTGCGTGTCAAAGTGATTTTCTTGCTGGCTTCACGCTTGTTGCTGTCCACGACTTTCATGTAACGCATCGTGGTGGTGATGCTTTTGTGCGCCATCAAGCTTTGTATGGTACGGATGTCTGTACCGGCAGCACCTTGGAGGGTTGCGAATGTTCTCCGATATGAATGGAATGTTATGTTCTTGGTTATTCCGGCAGAACGAATCCACTCTTTCATTGGTACTTGTGTCCAACTACGCATAAGTTCCTTGAATACCAGACCTTTCTTCTCAGAACTGTATCCTATCAGCCCTAATGCCTCCTCGCTGATGGGAATGATGTCTTCCGCTTTGTTTTTCTGTGTGATGATATGCACACATTTCCCTCCGGCAGAGTAGTCCACTATGTCTTCCCAGCGCAGGGCTAGGATGTCGCTGATGCGCAAGCTGGTCATACAGGAAAACAGCGATGCGATTTTCACAATAGGCTTTTTACATGGCGTTTCAGCTAACTGGTACAATTCTTCAACAGATAAAGCTTCTTTCATAGTGTCTTCTGTTTCAATCTTTTCCAAGAAGTCATTGACATTGGTCTTTATCATCCCATTACGATATAGTATTTTCAAGAATCCTCTGAAAGTAGACCAGTATCCTGATGCTGAGTTTCGTGTGATACGTCCGTTGCGTCTTAGTTTCTTGGCGCTCAGCAGATATTCCCGAAACTTGTTGCACAGGTCGATGTCAATCTCTTCAAAAGTGCATTTGCCGTGTACGAAGTTCTTGAAATGGAGATAGACGAACTCCCATTTCTGGTCGTGCTTGCGGAGCTGCTGGCGATAGTACTCCAAGAAATCACCCTTTAGTTTGTACCTGTCGAAGAAATCATAGCGTTCATTTACAACCGATTCAAACCTACGGCAACGGATGGCTTCGGCTTTCTCGGTCATTACATCGTTGAAATTCTGCTCACGTTTGTTCTTCGGGTTGGCATAGATATAAATGCCAAGCGACTCGTGACGGATTACTTTCATCGTTTCCTTGTCTCTATATCCCGGATAATAATCCAGATAGAATGACAACATTTTGTTCTTTAGAGGTCTTGTCCTCAATGTTACAGTTTTACATTCGTGCATACTCTACTATATTATATTGTTGTTAATAATTTGCTGCAAACCAACGAAATGGTTCTATACAGACCTATAATCGTCAGGAGTAATTTTCCTGTCTGTATGGAATAATTTTTCAGGTGACGGATTTTTCAGCCATCACCTTGTCAAAATCCTCTTTCAGCAGGAACATGGATTTGCCGTGGTGCATTTTTCGGATGTTGTTATAGCGTGCATAGTTATAGACATCATCTCTGCGCAAACCATATTTTTCCATCGCCTCGGCTACGCTGTAATACTTTTCGCGTTGGTCGAAACCTCCGTTCTTGATAGTGTCGATATGGTCTTTGGAGTATTGAACCTTGCCGTAAACTACACGGGAGGGGATTTTGTGGCGATGCACAAACGAGCATCTGGCATCTTTGCTCATGTCGTATATTTCTTCCATCTGTTCTGCGCCAATCCATTCTTTGATATTGTCAGCTGCCTTATATTTGACGAAGAAACGGTTTACTGCCAACTGTTCATAGTAGTTGAATCCTCCGTGACTGATTTTAGGAATGTCGTTTTCACGGCACAGCCTGCAAATAGTTTTCTTGGTCATCTGATATGTGACTGCAATCTGTTCTGACGAATAATATCCGTCGGGGATTGTAAAAGGTTCTTTCTGCTCCTGCTGGCCGGATTTGCTTTCGCGCTTCTTGGGTGTATATGTACCGTTCCGGTGTTCACGATATACCTTGTCAAATTCGGTGCGCAATACCATAGTCCGGCTTCCTTGTTTGAACCTCGTTATATCGTATTTGTTGACATAGTAGCTGATGTTTATCTTGGTAAGCCCGTATTTCTCGGTGATTTCCGAATAGGTATAATAGTCAGGATTCAACTTGTCCTGCTTTTCTTTGATAGCGTCTATATGGGCACGGGAATAATACACCTCGTGGTGGCGGTTGATTCGGGGAATATTGTGCCGCAGGGCAAAGGTGACAACGGCATTACGGCTCATACCGTATTTTCCCATGACCTGCTCCGGTGTGTAATAACAGTCCAGATTGATTTCTTCGGCAAGGTCGGCAAAATACTTGTCTATGAGGGTGCGGTTGTAGAACACACGGCTACCTTCTGCAACCTTTGGGATGTTGTATAGTCTGCAGCGACGGTACAGGGTTTTCTTCTGGATTTGGTATTTCTCCAAAATCTCATTCGTGGTGTAATAGAGGACGGTCTGCTTCCGTCCATAGCTGCGTTTCTTGTAGTCGGGCGCATTGTCGAACATCTTTTCAATGTCGGATTTGCGTATGATGGTACGCCCACGAAGTTGCAACGCCCGAATGATACCGGTAGCCATGTGTCGGTAGATGGTGGCACGACTGATACCTAAAAGGGTAGCGGCTTCGGCAGGGGAGAGGAACGGTTTGCCTCCCACAATGCCAACTTCCTGCATTGGCTGCTCGTTTTGCCTCGCTTCGTATTCCTGCAATTTCTGCTTGCGCTTCTTGTCTTTATACGCTTTTTCTGTACACGATTTGCTGCAAAACCGTGTTACCATCGTGTGTGCTATAAATGGTTTGCCGCACCACTGGCATTTTCTCTGTACCTCCATATATTAGTCGCCTTTAATTTCGTCGATTTCGTCTCAACGCGTCTCACAATTTCTCACAGCGTCTCACGCTGTGTCTTCTATAGCGGTTCCGCTCATTCTCATAGCGTCTCACATCGTGCCTAAGATGTCGCTATGATGAGTGCGAGGAGCCCGCTTATTTGTTCGGCGGTAGAATTATGGTACAAAAAGATGCTGAAAATTGGCAGTCTGTCAGAATTGACTGGAATAGACACAAAAATAAAAGTCGCTGGATTTCAGCGACTTTATTCTAAATGGTTATGGTTGCTTATGGCTGTTTACAAGCCATCATTTGCCGATGCAAAATCTATTACTTCTTTCTAAAATAGGTTGTAACTCACTATGATATATTGGCTTATTTGTAACCAATAAACGCCACTTCGGAGGCCGGGTAACAGACGGGTAACAGAATCGAATGAAAAACCCTCTCAACGCCCGATCTATCGGTCTGTCGAGAGGGGTATTCAACGCAACTGATACGGGGCTATCAGTCCCGCAAAGATAGTGAATTATTTGGATTTCTATTGCTTGGTGTAGATTATCGCATTCTCGGCCTCGGTCAAGCCATAATCCCACATTTTGAAAGAGGAGGCGTCGATGACCTTGATGTTGCGCTGATCTTCGCTGTTTACTACTTCGCCGTCCGTTCCGTATTCAAAGAATGAGATCGTCGGGATTGCTCCCTCATATTTTACGTCGATTGAGTAATAGCAGGTCGATGAGCCGCTGATCTCTTCAAATCGGGTGTCGGTTATGACGGCGGTTCCGTATGCTGTAAAATCCGGGAAAAGGATTACCGTCGGCTTGATCTCTTCCGGCTCGGAATAGGGCTGAAAGACGATGGTTTCCGTATAGGAACCGGCGGATGATAACTTATCCTCATGGAACCCGATATATCTGCCGTTCAAAGTCTGCCAAATCTGTTTGACGGTTTCGTTCATCTCCGGCTTTGGGGTATCGTCTTTGGAGCAAGCTGCGATGCAAAGGGATAGGAATAGAATAGATAAGAGTTTTTTCATAAGTATGATGGTTTTATGCTTTCAGAAAATAAACGGGAATAATCGGGAGCAGGGCTTTGTCCTCCTCGCTCATGCGGTCGTAATAGCGAATCCATAGGTCGATGAACTCGTCGATGTCGATCAGACGCAGGCAACGATGCCCGTTGCGGGCCTCTTTCTTGGATTCGCTGGTGAATGTCCCCGATGTAACCAGCAGGCCGACCTCACCCTCTTTCACGAGAACCCCCAGCAGACTGCGGACGACATCGACGGAGATTGCAGAGGTCGGATAATGCTTGACCTGTACTTTCAACTGCGGGGCGGTCGTGCCGAGCGGGTCTCGGTAGGCGATAATATCGACGCCGCCATCCTTGCCTTTCGGGGCGATGAACGGCGTGTAGTAACCCATTGCCCGCAACAGGGCGGCGACCAAATCCTGAAACTCGTAGGGGTTCTTTTTGATGATATACTCCCGAATGCCTTTCGATGCCTGACCTTGCAACATATCCAAATCATCGGGCTGATCCGCATTCTCCTCGATGACCGATACCGCGTGCTCTTTCTGTATCTTGGAAAACTTGCCGTGAAAATCGGCGAAGAACTCTCCGGCTCCGGCGGCAAGAGCTTTCGCACCCTCTTCCGTCAGATGCCAAATCCCGCTCTTTTTGACGAGATACCCGACCTTGCCTACCTCTATCGAATAGAAGTTGAGATACGCTTTCCAGCGGATGACACCGCTCTTGGTTTCCTCTTTCTCATAATCGGTCAGCGGGAACGATGATGCGAGGGTTTCGTATATATCCGAAATCCTCATTTCGCCGCCGTTGGCCTCGATTGCTTTCATGGCGGCAAATACGATCTCCGCCTGCCTTGTTGGTTTCTTTTCGCTCATGCTATCCGTAAATCAAACATTCGCTGCTGTTTCCGGATATGCACACAGAAAAGCGTGGGCGTTCCTGTCGGTTTAGAGGTATCGCCAAACACCTACGGACTAACAAGGAAATGCCCACGCATAACGCAGGCATTTACCATTGTTTTTTAAGTCCGTTGTGAAATTGGCGATTTCCTAAACCTTAAAAACAATAGCAAACGCTATAATATCAAAACTTTTTCAAAGGTACAAAAAGTTTCTGAAATTTGGAGCTATTATTATAATCGGCTGTATTGTTCGCCTTTGCGCCCTCAAATAAACCTCCGAATCAAGGGAAAAATCTTTTTACGGAGCAGTACGAGAATGATGATAATTGTCACCCAAAAACCGCGTATTTGCGTCTGTTGCCACCATGTCAATTTGCGCTCTACCTCGACGATCTTTTCAACCTCGACCTCCCGATCCCGATAAACGATGCTGTCCCGATATTCTATCGGCCGCTGCGTCGGTATTTCCCGATCGTCCGTCTTGTTTTCGAGCGAGTGGGATAGCGACCCGTCGGGGTTGATCCTTGCGTCCGATACCGCTGCCGAGGTTTCGAGGTGGCTCGAATCTTGGCGGACGGTCTGCTCGGTTC
>OKXB01001535.1_pt1 | contig 21807 bp, 20 predicted proteins | sample 1601731 | NCBI WGS metagenome assembly OKXB01 (sample SAMN04414077, study PRJEB24778) | human gut metagenome | material: faecal | host: Homo sapiens
AACAGCATTACTGCCGATGCGGCAGTTGTCCCCAATTTCAAAGCCGCCGAGAATCTTGGCGCCGGCCCCGACAATAACGTTTTTACCGATCGTCGGATGCCGCTTCGTTCCCGAGGCAAGGGACGTTCCGCCCAAGGTCACGCCGTGGTAAATCGTGCAGTCGTCTCCGACTTCTGCCGTCTCTCCGATCACAACACCCATTCCGTGATCGATCAGCACCCGGTCTCCGATCTTGGCAGCGGGATGGATTTCAATACCGGTGAGGAAACGATTGCACTGAGAAAGTGCTCTTGCCGTCACTTTCCAGTTTTTATTCCATAACCAGTGCGCAGCACGGTGCGCAATGATGGCATGCAGCCCGGGATAACAAAGCAGAACCTCCCAGCGTGAATGAGCAGCTGGATCTCTTTCGTAAATGGAGTCGACGTCGCCTTTGATTCTCGAAAACATCCTTCCCTCTGATTTTTTATTGCTGTCCGTCTTTATTCGTTTTTCTTCCGCTGCGCTCTGCCCGCGGACAAATAATCGCAGCGCAGATACCCCTAAGCATATCGACATCAGGAGCGCTTAAACCGGATCGAGACAAAATTCTTTTCAGTTTGGGCATCATCAGCTTCGGGCGTTCCGGGTTCAGAGCTCCGCATGCAATCATTGCCGCTTCGAGATGTTCATACAGTCCTTCAATGGCTTCAACACTTGCGGGCGGCTCACCTTCAAAACGATTAGCATGTGCGTCCAGGGCCCTTCCGCGAAGGGTCTGCTGAGCCTGGTAAGCGGTCACCTGCACTGCCTGAGCTAAATTCAAAGAGTCGCACTCCGGATTGGCAGGAATTGCCGTACACAGCTGACAGAGCATCATTTCTTCGTTTGTGAGACCGCTCCTTTCCGTTCCGAATACAAAGGCGATCTCTTCCTGCGGGTTTTCTTCTAAACGGGCCTTGACCATTTCGCAGGAAGTCTGCAGGTCTGCCAAAGGAGGTCCGAACTCACGATCGTAGCCGGAGAGCGCACAGGCAAAAGAAACATCTTTTAACGCTTCCAAAAGTGTCTCAGTGCAGACGCTGTTTTGCAGGACATCGACCGCATGGGTAGAAAAAGCAATCGCATCCAAATCGGTGCGGTACTCGGGATGACGGGGGCTCACGACGTATAGACGGTTAAATCCCATGGTCTTAATCGCCCTTGCGGCAGAACCGATATTGCCCGGGTGGCTCGGTGAAACGAGAACGAAGCGGATACGCCCTCGTTGGGGAAGGAAGTCCATAAACTACTGTCTCTTGAGGTAAAATTTCGGATTCTAAAGTTTACTTCACCGCTGAGGCGGTGCATAAAAAGTTCATCAGAGGAATAAATGGCAACCACAACTAAGCCGATGGCAAAAACGACAAAGGCTACCGAAAAAAAACGCGCTCCTCGCTCAGCCAGCCGTAAAAGCGCTGAAAACGGCGATCAGAAGAAACATTACCGCCCCGCTCCTTCTCTGCCCATGCAGAATGAAGGTATGCTCAATATGGCAATTAAGGCTGCTCGCGATGCCGGCAAGATCCAGGTCATTGCTTTCCGTGACCGCAGCAATCTTCAGATCTCCAACAAGAGCCTCGGCGACTACGTCACTGAAGTCGACAAAGAATGCGAACGCGTTATCTTAGAAACGCTTAAGACTGCCTATCCCGATCACGCATTCCTCGGTGAAGAATCCGGCGAGAGCGGCAAGAAAGACGCCGAATACACTTGGGTCATTGATCCGCTCGACGGCACTACCAACTTTATTCACGGAATTCCTCAGTTTGCCGTTTCCATCGCTTTGCTGAAAAACGGTCAGCCGCTCCATGCCGTCGTCTACCACGCGATGGCCAATGAGCTCTTTACCGCTACCAAAGGCAAAGGTGCTTACCTTGATTCCCGCCGTATCCGCGTCTCCGGCTGCAATTCCATGCAGGATGCACTGCTTGCCACCGGCTTCCCCTTCCGCGAAGGCGATAACTACGACGCTTACATCAAGTCTATGAAGGTCATGATGGAAAAGACCTGCGGTCTGCGCCGTATCGGTTCCGCCGCCTTAGATCTGTGCTGGACGGCCTGCGGTCGTTTTGACGGCTATTGGGAAAAAGGCATCAAGATTTGGGATATCGCCGCCGGAGCTTTGATTGCCCGTGAAGCCGGCGCCTTCGTTACCGACTTCTCCGGCGAAGGTGATTATCTTCAGAAAGGTGAAATCATTGCCGCCGCTCCGAAGATCTTCCCGGAAATGATCAGCGTCATTCAAGGCCGCCAAGCTTAATCTTTAGCGCAAACTTTGATACAGCCTTCGACGAACCGTCCGAAGGCTTTTTTTATCGATTTTTCGTCCGTTGAGATATCATCAACCAACGCCGCTTATTTTTTAGTATCAATGACCGACAAGTCTATCGCCTCGATTGCCAATATTAGTGAGCAGGATCTGCTGAGCTTTACGCCGGCAATGCGTCAGTTTATTCAGATCAAACGCGACAACCCGACCTTATTGATCATGTATCGAATGGGCGACTTCTACGAAACCTTTTTCGAAGACGCCGAACTCGTCCATAAGGTGCTCGGGCTTACGCTGACATCGCGTTCTTCTACCAACTCCGGAACGCGCATTCCGATGGCCGGAATTCCCTACATGACCTTGGATCAGTATTTGGTTCGTTTGGTCAATCAAGGCTTCAGCGTCGGCATCTGCGAGCAGCTCGGCACTCCGGGCAAAGGCTTAATGGAAAGGAAGCTGGTTCGTACGATCACGCCGGGCACGCTAACCGATGAAAGTCTTTTAAATGATCGGTCGGAAAGCACGCTGCTCGCCGTTTATCTTCAGGGCAAAGGGAGCGCCGTCGGATTAGCTTGGATGACCATTTCTTCCGGTGTCTTCAAGGCCATGGAAACGACTGAGGCCGGCCTTATCAATGAAATCGAACGCATCAATCCGTCCGAGATTTTGATTGCAGACCGTGACCGCGAACTCGCCGAAGAGCGTTTCCCGGATCGTTCCGTTTCTGCCCTCCCCGACTGGCACTTTGATCGAATTCGTGCCGAAAAGACACTGCTGAAGCAATTCGGAACCTCCACTCTTGAGCCTTTCGGGATTGCAGACTCCGACATTTTGATCACGGCCGCCGGCGTCGTAGCCGAATATGCCCGCTCTACTCAGGGAACCGACTTAACGCACATCACGGCAATTACCCGCGAAACGGACAATGACCACTTAGGCCTTGATGCGGCCTCCCGCAGAAACTTAGAAATCGTCCGAACGCTTCGCGGAGAGCAGACCAACACGCTCTTCTCGACAATGGACCATTGCCGTACGGCGATGGGAAGCCGCCGTCTCGCCTCCTGGCTGACTTCCCCATGCAGAGAACAGGCTCAAGCTGCTAAACGTTCGGATGCCGTCGAGATCCTATTGGACTCGATGGAGAAGTTAGAAAACATCAACGAGTTCTTAAAAGGCATTCCTGACTTCGAACGAACGGCTACCCGCATTGCCTTAGGCTCGGTCAAACCTCGAGAGCTTGCCGCTTTACGCGATGCCCTTCCCTCTCTCAATGTGATTGCTGAGAATCTTTCGGATCTCGATTCCGAACTTCTTAAAGAAACCGCAGAAGAGCTGCCGCTTCCTGAAGAGCTTTATCAGCTTCTTTGTGCTTCGCTCAAAAAAGAGCCCAGTACCTTTATTCGCGACGGAAATGTCATCGCGGAAGGCTTTAATGCTGAACTCGACGAACTCCGCGCTCTTAAGAATCACGGCGGTCAATTCTTAGTTGACTACGAAGCCCGTGAAAAAGAACGGACGGGCATTCCTAATCTTCGAGTGGAATTCAACAGCGTTCAAGGTTACTTCATTGAGGTACCAAAAGGTCAGATCGACAAAGTACCGACCGATTACCGCCGCCGCCAAACGCTGAAAAACGTTGAGCGCTACATCACGCCGGAGCTCAAAGCTTTTGAAGATAAAGCGGTCAGCGCCGAGGAACGATCCAAAGCCTTGGAAAAACAGCTCTACGAAGAACTCATTCTTAAGTGCAAGCCTTTCTGTCAGGATCTTCTGAATTCTGCCCACGGCGTCAGCGTCCTTGATGCGCTTTCTTCTTTTGCTCAGCACGCCGATACGTACCGTTGGATCAAGCCGAATTTCGTTCCGGTGACCTCTGTTGAGATCAAGGGCGCCCGGCACCCGGTCGTTGAAGAAACGATCGAGAACTATGTACCTAATGACTGCGATCTCGATGCCCAGCATCGTCTGCACATCATTACCGGCCCGAACATGGGCGGTAAATCCACGTACATGCGTTCCATCGCTCTGATTGTTCTTTTGGCTTACAGCGGAAGCTTTGTTCCCGCAGAGAGCGCGGACATCGGCGTCATCGATAAAATCCTGACCCGTATCGGCGCCGCAGACGATCTGGCAAGAGGACTTTCCACGTTCATGGTAGAAATGACCGAAACCGCTTCGATCCTTCGTCAGGCCACCGATAAGAGCCTGGTTCTTATGGATGAAGTCGGTCGGGGTACATCTACCTTTGACGGGTTATCTCTGGCAGCCGCGATCGCAGAGGATTTGGTTGTTAACTGCAGAAGCCTGACGCTCTTTGCAACACATTATTTTGAGCTGACGCAGTTAGAAAAGACGCTGCCCGATGTCGTCAATGTTCATGTCGCTGCCGCAGAAAGCTCGAAGAACATTGTTTTCCTGCACGAAATCCGACCCGGCGCCGCCAATCAAAGCTACGGTATCGCTGTTGCTAAGCTCGCAGGCATTCCGAGAAGCGTGATTCGAGGCGCACAAAAGGTGCTCTTAAAACTTGAAGAACGCGCGGCTCAAACGGACGATAAACAATTAGACCTGTTCGTTGCCTCAGAGGCTTCGACAACGATCTTCCCGGAAGAAGAGCTTCCCGAAGAGGATCCCGAGCTGCTCGAACTCAGGGATAAGCTCGCAGATGTTTCGATGGATGATCTCTCGCCGCGCCAGGCTTGGGAATTATTGGCTGACCTGCAAAAGAAAGCAAAAGAAACCAAATAGCATTCTTCCGGCGTATCCGATTAGACAGACGGCTCGACAAGTTATCGAGCCGTTCTTATTTCTGGGACCGTGATTCCTGTGTGAATCAATGTTTAGTTTCAGAAGCCTCTTTAATGAGGTCTGCAACTTCTAAGAGTTCCGGAGCCTCCATCTCCTCGACTTCTTCGGGAGTCGCTTTTTCCACCTTCAGGACTTTAACAACAAACTTGAGCGCCCAGCCTGCGAACGGATGATTGCCGTCTAAGAAAACGTGATTTTCATCGCTGCCGATCACGGTATATATTCTTCCGTCACTCGGCTCTCCGGGGACGCCTTCCACTTTCATGCCGGGTTCAACATTATCGCCGAGCAAATTCAGCGGAACAGAGCGAATCAGTTCCGGTTCGCTTTCTCCGAAAGCATCTTCCGGTTCCAGGGTCAGCGTAACGGAATCTCCGGCCTTCTTGCTCATCAAGGCTTGTTCGAGTTTCGGAAAAATATCATTGTGTCCGAAGAGCACCTGCCAGCCTTCTTCCGGACCTTCCTGCAACTGATTTCCGGTGAGATCAAAAACATCGATCTTCAGCCAAGCAACCGTATCTTTTCCAATTACTGTTTCTGCCATCGTTTTAAATCTTCCTTTTTGACGTGCCTCATCCTAGCAGTCTGCGACGCTGTTCAGACGGTAAATTGCCTCAGAACGGTTATTTCACGCAGATTTTGCAGGTGTACTCATCGCACTCAAGGCAGAACATCGTGACGAAGTTTTCCGCACCTTCCGGGAAGGGAGGCACCACTCCGGTCTGGTGGCGATAGAAAACTTCGAGCGCGTGACGAGCTTCCGAACCTTGAAGGATTTTCATTGTGCCGCTGGCCATGATGCTTTGGAAAGCCGAGCCGCTCTTGCAGGGAATTTCGGGATCAATGACGACGCGTTCTCCGCACTCCATAATCGCAGCCGCTTTATTGCAGATGCCGCGGATGATGGAAACTTTCTTACCTTCAAGAGCGCTGTGGCTGTAGAGACGGAGCTTCCCTTCGGGCGTAAATTCGTAGCCGAAGTTCATGATCACTGCGTAAGGTTTTTTCCCGTCCCACATGGCGTAGCTCACGATTTTGCAGCGATCAAGAATCGCTTTCATCTTCTGAGCATCAGTAACTTCGCGGTCAGTTCTGCGCAATTTATATTCTCCTATGAAAAAGCCGACGTTTTCAGGGCGCCGGCTTCGAATTTGATTTGAATTTTTATCTGACTTGTTCTTGGAGCAGATTCAAAATTCTTGCAGAAGTGCTCAAAGGATCGGTCTTATCACTGTCAGGCATTGCGGTGACAGTTGTCTTATTACCGTCAGAAACAAGTTTGACACGATAAAGCGGTGCATCGACGGGTTTTTCTTTCGAGAACCAGCGGCTGAAGAGACCTTCGTCGTTGCGCTTCTTAACTTCGTAGTCCGGATCCAGGTAACGGATGTAGTAAATGCCGGCAGAACGGTCGCGGTCTTCAATGTTCAGACCGACACGATCGAGGCCGACGCCCACGCGTCTCCAGGCGCGGTCGAAGTCTTCGTCGATTTCAAGGGCTTCGGTCTTGCCGTCGGCACCCTTGATTTCACGGCTGACATAAACCGGAGCGGCTTTCTGCAGTGCAGGCTGTTTTTCGATCTCTTCTCTGGTCTTCTGCTTCGGATTGAAGTCATTTTCCAAGCGCAGCGACAAGCGAGTCAGCATTTCAGCTTCGAGCTCTTTGTCAGCCGGAGCCGGCTGCCAGGCGGTGTGCTCTTCGCTGGAGCTGGTATAGACTTCAACCATGCGGCGGTTCGTGATGTAAATATCCGTACCGCCGTTTGCATTGCGTTCGATACGAGTGCGGTAACGGTCACGTTCGCCGGTGGAGTAAACGGAGTCGAGAAGTTTGCCGAGCGTAGCTCGAATAATGTCCTGCGGCAGATTGGCTTTGTTTTCTGCCCAGTTGGTTTCCATCACGCCGGCGCGCGGATCTTCCCGTTCAACCTGAAGACCGACGGAAGGCCAGAAATCCAGCAGAGATTCCCAAACCTGTTCCGGCGGGAGGTTGACTTGGATATATCTTTCGCTGCCGTCTTTAACAATTTTTGTCACGACGGTTGCGGGCAGAACCGGAGCAGTGCCGTTTTCGACAGCGGCGCCGGAAGCGTTCTTGCGAGCCTGTTCGGTTTCAGCAACCTGAGTGGCGGTAACGGTCTGAGTCTTACCGGGAACGGTAAAACGATCGTCCATCGGGAGCTGAGAAAGATCAGGCGGAATTTCTAACGGAGCGCGGCTGGTTGTGCTCTCGTACTGAATCTTTTCGTCTGTAAATTTAGAACCCAAGTACTGACATCCGGTCAAAGAGGCCGCAATGACGGCAACAGTACAGGCACGCAGAGGAAATCTGCTCATTTAGTCACTCCAACTCCCTGGAAAATCGGGAAAATTAAAACTATTAAGGCGGTAATTTTAGCTTATACCGCCTCTTTCGTGGTGCTCAGTAGATTAGATGCATCCGCCGACCATCAATGCTCGCTCAACCTGCTCGTGTTTAGAGGGGGAAAGCGGAGTCAGAGGAAGACGGATTCCCGGAGGAATCAGACCCATTCTGTGGAGAGCCCACTTAGGAACAATCGGGTTCGGTTCACAGAAGAGTTCTTTGTGCAGGGGCATCAGGCGATCATTGATTTCACGGGCACCCATGACATCATTGGCCAGAGCCATCGCACACATGCGGCTCATGAGTTCCGGAGCCACGTTGGCAGTCACGGAAATAACGCCGGAGCCGCCCATCAGCATCAAGGCAAGCGCGGAATCGTCGTTGCCGCTGTAAATCGCAAATTCACGGTCTTTCGGCAGACGGCTCAAGAGTTCGGAAGCGCGGCCCAAATCACCGGTGGCGTCTTTCAAACCGATAACATTCGGCAGTTCCAAGAGGCGAAGCACGGTGTCGTTCTTCAGATCAGCAACTGTTCTTCCTGGAACGTTGTAGAGAATGATCGGAATATCCACGGCTTCGGAAATCGCCTTGAAATGCTGGAAGAGACCTTCCTGTGTCGGTTTGTTGTAATACGGAACAACTTGAAGTGTTGCATCTGCTCCGACTGAGGCTGCGTAGGCAGAAAGCTCAATCGCTTCTTTGGTGGAGTTAGAGCCTGTGCCGGCAATCACGGGGATGCGGCCGGCGGCCGTTTCGACAGCTACGCGAACCAGTTCGTTATGTTCGTCATAATCAACCGTCGGGCTTTCGCCGGTTGTACCAACGGCTACGATGGCGTTCGTGCCGGCGGCAATGTGCATTTCAATGAGGTTGCGGTAAGAGTCGAAGTCAATGGTGCCGTCTTCGAACATCGGCGAGACCAGTGCAACAATACTGCCTTTAATCATTATCAGTCACTCCTTGAGGTGAGATCCTTGGTTGGTTTATCAAATTCATTGTATAGAAGTTATGGAGCCTAACGAGGCTCCATAATCATTGATTTCACTAAGATTTATTCTTTTGGCAGGATCACCGGAACATTTTTCCCGTTGATTGGCTTTCTCGCCGCAAACCGCTGGAAGCAGTCGCCCTTCTCAATAAGCGACTCTTCGTATGCGAACACTTCCATCGTTTCGCGGAAAGCATCGATGAGCTCCAAAGGCTTCAGCACAAAATCCGGACTCTTTGCGCGATTGCCGTCAAATCCTTCGAAGGGGAGCATGAACGTCTCATAAATAAGATATCCGCCCTGCTTTAAAGATTTAACCAAATGCGGAAACAGCGAACGCTCCAAATAGAAACTTACGACAATGACGTCAAAGACTTCATCCTCGAAAGGCCACGGGGCCCCTTCTAAATCCGCCTGCATAAAAGTCGCACCCGGAATTGCTTCAATGTAAGGTCTGCAGCGCTCATCAATATCCAATCCCGTCACTTGGTTTCCGAAGGACGCCAAAAGCTTGGTGTTTCGGCCGGCGCCGCAGGCCATATCCAGCACCTTGGCGTTGGGAGAAAAGAGCGGACAAAAACGCTTAATCCATGCCGAAGGTTCTGCGTTTAACCCTTTAACAACATGCTCGGACGGAATATATGGTGCTCTCATGATGCTTGTCCTCAAACTAAATGAACCACTGAACGATGGCCTGCCCCATTCTCATAAAGGGGCGCATGAAAATAGACAATGTTCCGGTCAGAATCAGTGCAAACAGAATCCACATTCCGTACGGTTCGATTCTCGAATACTGCCAAGCCATTCCCGGAGGCAAAAGTCCTGTGACAATACGGCCTCCGTCCAGGGGAGGAATCGGAATTAGGTTTAAAGCCATGAGCACGATGTTGCAGCTGACGCCTGCCACACACATTTTTATGAAGAAGTCTTCGTAAATGCCCATGGAGATCAAAAACTTGAGCACAATTGCCCAAAGAATGGCCTGGATCAAATTCGCACCGGGGCCTGCTGCCGCCACCCAGATCATGTCGGTTTTCGGGTTGCGAAGATTACGGAAATTGATCGGCACGGGCTTTGCCCATCCGAACACGATACCGCTCATGCCGGTCAGCGCACTGCCGATCAGCAGTGCACCCGGAACCAGGATCGTACCCACAGGGTCAATGTGCTTAATCGGATTCAGCGTTAAACGGCCGAGCATGTAAGCGGTCTGGTCGCCGCAGAGCTTAGCGACGTAACCGTGCGCCGTTTCATGAATCGTGATCGCGAAGATCAGTGGGATCGCGTAAACCGCGATAGTCTGAACAATTGAAGAAATGTCCATATATCTCTTTATAGGTGCTAATTAAGGAAGGCTGACTACAGACCTAAAGCCGAAACCGAGCCTAAGCCTTCACGGATAACCTCAGGTTCGTCTCCGGAAAGATCGACCACCGTCGTATCTCCGATCACGGAAGTACCGTCATCCAAAATGAACGCCAGCTGATCTCCGATTCGATCTTGGATTTCCCAAGCGGAAGAAAGCGGTGCTTCTTCGCCCGGCATGATGATCGTCGTACCGACAAGCGGTTCACCGATCTTTTCCAGTAAAGCATGAAGTGCTTTGTTGGAAGGAACTCTTAAACCGATTGTTTTTTTAGACGGATGAGAGAGCCGGCGAGGAACTTCTTTTGTCGCTTCCAAAATAAAGGTATAAGGCCCCGGCGTGACACTTTTTGCCATGCGGTAGCCGGTGTTATTGACTCGAGCAAGCTTGCTCATCTGAGACAAGGAGTCACAGAAAAGCGTGAAGTGCTTCTTCTCGCTCAGCTGACGAATCAAACGAATTTTGTCCAGCGCTTCCTTGTCATCCAAACGGCAAACCAAAGAAAATCCGGTATCGGTAGAAACAGCAGCGACCTGTCCCTTTGAAAGAAGTTTGGCGGCTTGTTCGATGCGATGAGGCTGAGGGCTCTCAGGCATCACTTGCAGTGTGTATCCCATCAGTATGACCTTTTATGTTCGTCTAACTTTAGGCAGCCGAAGCTGCCTGATTTTTAGGTCAATATTGTATAGGTGCACGCCTTAAGCGGCACGGAAATGATTCCAAACGGGATCAACGGTTCCCGGCAAGTCTCCTTGCAATCCGGGTTCGCAGCGGTTCATGGGACGATGGAAGTCACTTCCCGTGGAAGCCCAAAGATTCCTGGACTGAGCAAAATCACAGAAAAGCAGGTTCTGCCCCGGTGTGTGGCTGCCGGTTGTCACCTCGATAGCATGGCCGCCTGCTCCGGTGAACTCTTCGAACATGCAGTCAAATTCCCATTCATTGAGCTTGTATCGTCCCGGATGCGCCAGAACCGGAATGCCTTTGGCACGAAGAATCGCGGAGGTTGCCTCATGTATCGAGGTTTTGGCGCGCTCCACGTAGCCGGGTTTCCCACGCGAAAGGTACTTCGAGAACGCGGCGTTGTAATCCTCAACATAGCCGTTTTGGGCGAGCCACGCCGCGAAATGCGGGCGCCCGATGAGCCGAGGATTCGTCACAATTTTCAAAACCCCTTCCCAGACACCTTTCATGCCGAGCTTTTCTAATTTTTCAGCCATCTGCACTGCTCGTTCAAAGCGGTTGTCACGGATACGGCTAAGCAGTGCTTGAAGCATTTCGTCTTCCGGATCAAAATCCAGCCCCACAACGTGGATGGAGACTTCTCCGTAATCAGCGCTGATTTCTACACCGTTCACGAACTGCAGCCCGTGCTGCGCGGCCGCTGCTCTCATACGCTCCAATCCGCCTGTCTCATCATGGTCGGTCAGCGAAATCAGTTCGACTCCGTTGTTTTTTGCTCGAACAACCAATTCCTCCGGTTCTTCCACACCATCGGAAAATGTCGAATGCATATGCAGATCAGCGCGTTTAATTTGTTTCATGTACGGCCCTACTATCTGTGAGACGTTTACTCTTTGTCCGTTTTGAACATATCGGAGGTGTACCCCGAGCGAACGAAATATTAAAATTCACCGGTTAGTGAAAATATGTATAAGTTTAAGTAACCACATCAATCTATGACAGAAAATAAAAAGGAAAATCTTAACAACCGCATGATTAAATTTTTGTTCGAGGGTGCGCCGGTTCGCGGAGCCTGCGTACAAATGGCCGAAGAATGGCAGGAGATGATTAAATTCCATCACTATCCTGAAAACGTGGCCGCTTTACTCGGACAGTTCACGGCCGGCGCTCTGCTTCTTTCGAGCACCATTAAGTTTGAAGGCAGCCTGATTCTTCAAGTGAAGGGTTCCGGCCCGATTGCCTTCATTTATGCCGAAGTCCGCAATCCGATGAGCGTTCGCGCGATGGCTGAGATCCGCGAAGGGGCCGAAATTAAACCGGAAATGGATCTGCAGGAACTGATCAACAAAGACGGAAAAGGCCTCTGCGCCCTTATTCTCGATCCGAAGGACCGCAGGCCCGGTGTTCAGCCCTATCAAGGAATGGTTTCGCTGGAAAGCAATTCCGTTGCAGAAAATCTTGAAAACTACATGGCCAAGAGCGAGCAGCTCGAAACCAAACTTTACCTTGCAGCAGACTGCAAGAAGTTGGGCGGCCTTGTTATTCAGAAGATGCCGTCTGTCGGCGGCAATGTCAGCGAAATTTCCGACCCGGATGCCTGGGGCAGAATCATGCAGCTGGCTCATACCGTTACTAAAGAAGAGCTGCTTAACGTTCCGGCGACCGATGTTCTTCATCGCCTTTTCTGGCAGGAAAAACTCGTCCCTGTTACTGAAACGGATATCACTTTTGAGTGCAACTGCTCCCGCGACAAGACAGACAGCATGCTGCTGCAGTTAGGCAAGCAGGAATGCATGGATATTCTGAAGGCAGAGGGCAAGATTGAAGTTAACTGCCGATTCTGCAACCGCAAGCAGGTTTACACGCCCGAAGAAGTGGAAGCCTTATTCGTGGAACCGAATATTGATGCAGCTGCCATGGGAACCGATCCGAAACGCCCTCAGTAATTTCCAATGACTTCCAATAAAAAGAGCTCGGCTGAAGATACATAGCCGAGCTTTTTTGGTCTCTAGGGAGACCTAGGAGGGATTCTTTACTTCGGATCTTTCATATTCCAAGCTTTAACGTCATGGCAGGTTGCACAGTCGTTAACACTCGGACGATGTTCACGATGGCAGTCGGTGCAGTCTTCCGTCTTGCCGAAGTGATAGCTGTCATGAGGATTGATTCTGGCGAGGTGTTCCTTGACTTCGCCGGTCTTCGGATTCTTCATGCGCGAAATGTAGTTGAGACGGTCGGTTTTTTGGGCCAGCTGATCTTGATTGTGGCAAGTCTGGCACTGCTTGGTTTCAACCGGTTCAAACTTGCCGGTGGTATGACACTGTGTGCAGTTCACACCGCGCTGGGCGTGCTTACTGGACTGAGGCATACCTGCTGCCTGAACGGACATTGCAAAAACGGATGAGCAGATTAAGAGTGCGGCTTTATAAATAAGTTTCATGGCTTCCTCCTAGATACTTTTGCGTTGAGCAGCACTTTCACCGGCAATCATGCCGAAGACAGCGCATTCAGGCATTGAGCAGCCGGTCATACGTTCTTGGCCATGCAGTCCGCCGCTGGCTTCACCGACCACATACAAACCTTCGATCGGTTTACCGTCCTTCAGCGCAATTGCTCTGCCCTGTAAATCCGTGCGAATTCCGCCCGGTGTGTAGTTCAGCCTCGGGTTGATGACCATCGCAAAGAGCGGTCCCTTCAGATCGAGCGCTTCAACCTTGCGGCCGGAACGTTCGAGCGGTTTATCAAACTGAGCGTCTTTGCCTTCCAAGATCATGGCGTTGTATTTAACGAGCTCATCTTCAACAATCTTAGGATCAGCACCGAAGGCCTTGCAAAGTTCGCTCAGATTGTCGTACTTGACCATTGTGCCGTCGATGCCGTTTAAGCCGTTAAGACTGCGCTGGACGCGATTGAGGTTGTGGAATTTACCCAGAGACTTTTCGTCATAAATGATGAACGGTTTCTTGTCTCCGTTCTGCAGTCTCTTCAGAAGAACTGCCTGTGCAAGCGCATTGCGGGTTAAACCTTCATTGATAAAACGGCGTCCTGTCGCCGGATCGACCATCATGCCCCAGATCATGTCTTCGGTCGGCAGCGGATAAGCGAAACGGAAAAGAGACAAGTGCATCGGCTGGGCACCGGCGTTGACCAAAATCTTTAATGCTCCGGCGGTTGCGCCCGGGTTTGTGGTGGTGGCTACGCCCGCTAAGAAAGGAACTTCCGAAGAACGGAACGCTTTATCTCTGGCATAACCGCCGGTTGCGAAAATCACGCCTTTCTTAGCTTCGATGCGTTTTTCAACACCGGTCTTGTTTTCGTTGTCGTCCGTTTCCGGCGTGTCAAAGAAATATTTTTCTCTAACCTTTACACCGACAGCAACGCCTTTATCGTTAAAGAGAACTTCATCGGCCTTCACATGGGTGCGAACCGTCACGTTCTTCAAACCTTTCATGTAGGTCCAAAGAGCATTAAGCAGGCCGGCGCCGTCACCTTCGGAGACAAGAACACGAGGCTGAGAGTGACCGCCTAATTTCAGCAGACGGCCGTCCCACTTGACACCGCGCTGGGTCATAAAGGCTTCTGCACGGGCAGTGTTCTTCGCCATTTCGAGGGCTTTTTCATAATCGCCCATATTGCCTGAGACTTTATACATGTCGGAAGCGAGCTGTTCGGGCGTGTCTTTAACGCCTTTAGCCTTTTGGGCGGGAGAGCCGACGCAGGCGAAGTTCAGACCGCTGATGCGGGAAGTACCGCCGAGGCGGCTCATCTTTTCAATCATTAAAACATTGGCGCCTTTATCGGCGGCAGAAAGTGCGGCCATCGTACCGGCAATACCGCTGCCTACGACGATCACGTCGAAGCTTTCATCGAATTTGGGTTTAGCAGCTTCAGCGGCAGCGACAGGAGCAGAGCCGATAACAGCGGCTGCAAGCAGAGATCCTTGGAGAAACGAACGGCGTTTCAGAGCGGATGTTGTCATATTTTTCCTCTTGCTATGGGTTGAGGTGGTCTATGACTGTTATTTTCTAAAAATAAACTTTCAGCGCCGCCAAAAAATTTTCGAAAAGATTACAAAAACATTACAACTTTTCTTCCGAGAGGTCTTCGATGTAATAACCAATACCTGAATAAGAGGAAATGGCCGAGCCTGGGAAGCCTGCAGCCGTTAGTTTCTTTCTTATTCTGGAGAGAGACACACGCAAATAGTTGAGTTCTCCGATAAATTCCGCGCCCCACACTCGGCGCAGCAAATCTTCATGGGTAAATATGGTTCCGGGGCGTTTAACCAAGATAAACAGAAGACGAAACTCGGTGTCGGCGAGCTTAATTTCCTGATTCTTATATCGACAGGTACGTTTATCCGGATCCATAACAAGCGGTCCGTTCACTGCCAAGGTCGGCGCTGCAGGCCCGGATTTAATCCCGCCGGAGCGTCTCAGGATGGCTCGAATCCTCGCCGTCATCTCTTCGATCGAGAAAGGCTTGACCACATAGTCGTCGGCTCCGAGTTCCAACGCCTGGGTTTTCTTGGCAATCTCCTCCCGGGCCGAAAGCATGATCACGGGGATTGACGATTTCTTTCTTAATTCTGCTAAGAAAGCCATTCCGTCGATCTCGGGCATCATGTAATCGAGGATAATAAGATCGCAATGACCGTTCTTTAAGAACTCAGAAGCGCTCATTGCCGAATCGGCAACAGCAACATCAAATCCTTCTGTTTCCAGAGAGCGGGAAAGCAGTCTGCGGATCTTGCTTTCATCATCAACTATCAAAATCGTCGTTCTTTCCGTCATTCGTCTTTCCCTTTTTCGGTCTCTGTCGGAAGCGCCGGCAGTTCGAGCGTAAAGACAGTTCCCTCGCCCAAGGTACTGGCAACCGTAATCTTTCCTTTATGCAGCAGCACCAATTCTTTTGTAATGTATAAACCCAAACCTGTTCCGCCGATTTTTCTGGCCGGGTCCATTCGGACCTGATAGAACCGATCGAAGATCTTATCAATAGCAGATTCAGGGAGCCCTATTCCTTCATCTTCTACTTTGAGCTCCAAAAAATCTCCTGACTTCCTGGTTTGAATTTTCACTCGGCAGACACCGCCCTCTTTTCGATATTTATAAGCATTGGAAAGAAGATTCTGAACGATCTGCATAAAGGCCTGTTTATCGACGTTCGCCGCAGCAGCATCAGGTGAAATTTCCAAAGAACACTCAAAATCTTTAAAGCCGGAAAAATGTTTGAGCGCCTTTCGTATCATGGGCTTAATCAAACAGAATTCCGGGTGAATTTCATAAGAGCCTGTCTGGAGTTTGGCAACATCCAGCCAGCGGGAGATCATGCTTTTCATTTCGTCGGCGCTTTCCAGCAGCTCGGCCGCCGTCTCTTTGCTTTCCGGATCCTGAACCGTTTTGCTCAGGCATTCTGCCGCCATGCGCACTCCGGCAAGCGGCGTTTTAAGTTCATGGGCGGCGATTCCGATTAATTCATCTTTCAGTCGATCGATCTGCAATTCGGATGTCGCATCCCGCACAAACACACAGAAAACGTCTTTGGCTCCGCTCTCAAACATTCGAAGCTCAAGATCAAAACCCTGTGACTGATTAAAGAGATGTTTATCCCTGCTCTGATGCATTTCTTTGACCAAAGCCAAAAAGCGTTTTTTCGCTTCTTCCTCAGAAAGATTGAGAAGCCGAACGGCCGAGGGATTACAGAAACGCATTTCAAGTTTCTCATTAAAGAGAACAATGCCCTCCTTCATATCTGAAAACAAGGAAGTTAGAAGCGCCTCATGACGCTGGATTGTTTGAACTTGCTTTTTGACCTTCTCTTCAAGAGAAAAATTCAGTTCCTTCAGGCGGTTTTGCGCCGTAATCAGTCTTTCCTGCATTCGGCCGTATGTGCGCTGCAGCTGAACAAGCTCTCTCGGCGACTTAATTCTTTCGCTTTTGTCCGGAAGAATTCTTGCGGCTGTCATTTGGCGCGTCAGTTTTTCAACGGCTCGAACGACAGAGATAGAAGCCAAAAAGCCGATCACAATCGCCGTCAGGAACGTGGCGAGCCAAACGAATACGTTGCGTATAAAAAGCTGGACCAGAACGGCCTTTCTATCAACGGTTCGAGAAAACACACCTACAGACCAATCCGTGACAGCCAGAGGTCGGACATAACCGTAGTACTCCGCATTCGAGAAAGTAAAGCTGCGATGGGTTCTTTCTTCAATCGTGAGATTGTGAAGCGGAACCGACTTTCCGGAAGAAAAGATGACTTCTCCGTTCCTGCCGAAAATACCGATTTGATAAGCATCTGTCGCAAAACCCTTTAGAACCTGTGCGGCAATCTGCTCAAGATCGAGCGCGGCAACAGCCAAACCGACGAAGCGCCCGTTCGAATAAACAGGCTTAGTAATATTCACAATCTTTCTGTCAGATGCGCCGACCGCTTGAACAAGGCTGGAAACCGACAGTCCATCCAAGACATGAGGGTTCTGCCAGTGAGATCGCTCTTTATGAGAGACGCCGATATTCGATTCCCCGTGTTTATTTTTCTGAGGAGAGAACGCCATGCTTACCGCCGACGGATTGTCGAAATGCATATTCAGAATATCCGGGGAAGCCTTGCGCAGCTCTTCTAATATCTGATTCAGTTTTTCAGTGGGCACTCCTTCTTCGGATTTCAAGATTTCTGCAGCGGCGGTTACCAAGGAAACAGCATTGTCGACTTTCGCCTCAAGACGCTCAGAAACCAATAATGAGATCTCAGCCCGCGTCCTATCATCTTCGGCGAACTCTCTTTCGACCGCAGTATATTGAAACCATCCCATGACCAAACAGGGAATGGTTACGGCCGCAGCCGAGATAAAAAATAATAGAGTCCGGAAACGCATGGGAAGTTCAGAGAAATAATCTTTAGAAATTATCCCCCGAGAAACTCAGGGACTCTCTGAGGATTTTTACTTAAGAACATTTTGGCTTTTGACAATTTCGGACGAGCATAATTTCTTCATTATTAAAACACTGCCTCGATCCGAATCATGGACATCACTCTTACCGTCATACTCGTCTGCTTCGTTGTTTTCTTTATTGCAGGCTTTATCGATGCTATTGCGGGCGGAGGCGGTCTCATCACAATGCCGGTCCTTTTGCTCTTAGGCGTTCCCGCTCACTACACGCTCGGAACCGGAAAGCTCGCTTCCAGCCTCGGTTCAATTACAGCGTTGATTACCTTCTGGAAAAGAGGCGCCGTCATCAAAGAAGTCGTCCTGTTGGGCGTGATTACTTCCTACTTCGGCGCAGTAATCGCCCCTGCGACGACACTTCTCATTTCCAATGAGAAGATGACAATCATCATGATTTTTCTTCTGCCAGTTGCGATTCTCCTTTCGCTTTTTTGCGGAACTCTCAAACTGACGGAAGAAGACCTTCCGAAGAAAGGGTTGTGGTGGAGAGTCTCGGTAATCGGTTTGTCCGTCGGTTTCTATGAAGGCTTTTTCGGTCCGGGCGCCGGAAGTTTCTTTTTGATCGGCATTCACCTCTTACTCAAGGCCGGTTTGGTTAAAGCTTCCGGTACGGCAAAATCATTTAATATCGCCGCCAATTTAGGTGCGGTCACAACGTTTGCTTCCGCAGGAACGCTTTATTACTCGTTGGCTCTCCCCTGCGCGGTTGCCAGCATCTTGGGCAACCGCTTAGGCGCAATCTATGCCGTCAAAATCGGTCCGACGCTCGTTCGCAGCATGCTCTACTTTGTTTTAGTCATGCTGCTGCTCTCGCTGATAACTCGCTTTGTTATTTAATCAAGACGCGGGGAACACGCTGGTTCACGTCGCAAAGAAGCTCGTATCCGATCGTGCCGAATCCCTTTGCGACTTCATTGACCGGCAGGTTCTTACCCCAAATTTCCACTTTAGAGCCTAGCCGGGCATTCGGCTGGTCGGTGACGTCAATCGTCAGCATGTCCATAGAAACGTTGCCGATAACAGGAACTTTCTTGCCCTCTACCACGACCTCTCGGTGCGGGTTGTCTTTACGGGGATAACCGTCTGCATATCCGCAGGCAACGACAGCCAGTCTTGTCGGCCGATGCGCAATAAACTTGGAGCCGTAACCGCAGGCCTCGCCCGGCTGCAGATCCTGGAAGGCAATGATTTCGCTCTCAAGCGTCATCACGGGATCGATGCCTAAAGAAGCAGAAGAAATATTGCCGTCGGGGCTTACACCGTACATCGCAATACCTGCGCGCACCGCTTCATCTCCGGCTTCATGCCACAAAATGCCGCCTGTGTTGGATAAACACATCGGCAACAGACCGCGAAGCTGAGTCAGCGCAGAAAGCTGATTTTGGACGGTAACCGGTTTGTCCTGTCCATAGGTCACTTCAGCGTTGGCAAAGTGCGCCAAAAGGTCGACGACTTCAACTTTAGGAATATGGTTCAAGCGGAATAAAACCTGCGGGATGGCATCCGGTCTGAAACCCAAACGGTTCATACCGGTATTGCACTTCAAGTGAACACGAAGCGTGTTCTTGAGTTCGGCTTTTTCCAGCCATTCAATCTGTCTTTCGTTGTGAATGACGGTTTCAAATCCGTATTCATCCGCGATGTCGATATCGGAGGCTGCAAAGACGCCTTCAATTAACAATACCGCTTTCGCCCAGCCGGCCTTGCGGATATCCACACCCTCTTTCGGATCAAGAAGCGCCAGTCCGTCGACCCAGTTATCAAAGATTGGAAGCAGACCGATCAAACCGTGCCCGTAAGCGTTGGCTTTAACAACGCCCCACAAAAATCGATTACCGCTTTTTGCACGAAGCAAGGACAAATTCTTTTCAAGTGCGTATGTGTCAATGAGGGCTCTAATCGGTCTTGTCATTCTTTTTTCCATGTCGCTGAAGACTATTGCGATATTTTAGAGTGAACTACAAACCGACAGGAGTCGTGGAAAAGATTTTTCTAACTGAAAATTTTCTCCAGAATCATCATCAGCCCGAAACCGCACATCAATCCGATTGTTGCGGTGCTGTGGTGGCCTCGTCGATGCGTTTCCGGAATCACTTCATGGAAAACCACAAACATCATGGCTCCTGCCGACAAGGCCAAACCCAGCGGATAGACATATCCCAGGCCGCCCGCTAAACTCACGCCGAATAAAGCGCCGACCGGCTCCATCAAACCGGAAAATACTCCGATCACGACGGCTTTCCCTCGAGAAATATTGGTCGTGCAAAGTGCAAGCACCACGGCCAGCCCTTCCGGAAAATCTTGCAGCGCAATAGCGATCGTCAGAGGCACACCGATCTGCATATCTTCTGCGGAAAAGGAAATACCCATCGCTAAGCCTTCGGGAATGTTATGAATGATGATGGCAAGAACAAAAAGCCAGATGCCGCTCCTAACTTCGATCTCGGGACCTTCATAGGTCTGATCCGCATGCTCATGCGGAGTCAACGCATTAATGATGAGGAGAAAAACAACTCCCAGAAAAACACCGAAGAGAACCCAAAGAGTTGCTGCCAACTCAGAAGCAAAAAGCTTTTCACTGGCATCTATACTGGGAAGTAAAAGGGAGAAGATGGCCGCAGCAAGCATCATGCCGGCCGAACTCCCGAGCATCCAGTCTTCCGCTTTATCGGAAAGTTTATGAAAATAAAAGCCCGGCAGCGATCCCAGAGCCGTCGCTCCGAAACCGACCATACCGGCGGTGAAGGCGTATAGCGGTGCCTTTGCGCCATACACCGTCATATCGTAAATCGCTTTCAGACAGAAGAAAGCGACGAGTGCAAACAGGAGCAGACATCCGTAAAACCAACCCCGATGCTCCTTTGCATAGCGTGCCACCGTCATCGGCTTACTCATGTTCACTCCTAACAAAAAGATCCGACTTCGTCATTGTTGTAAGTCTCAATTCCTAATTTTGAAATCGAGACTACTCTCAATCGCGTAAGTGAAGCGTCTTTTCTGCCTGACACGGACACAAAAAAGCCGGAGTTTTTAGTTCCGGCATTTTCTTGATTCTTGAGTAATCAATTACGGCGCAATTCGAATTAGGTATTCGTTCTCGCGAATCATGTTCAGTTTTTCACGGGCCCTGCTCTCTAAGGCTTCACTTCCTTGGCGAAGGCTGTCTGCCTCCCCTTCAAGTCTGGAGATTTCGAGCTCCAGCGCGGCATTCTTCTCTTTCTGAGTCTTCAGCTGATCTTGTAAATCCAGAAGCGTGGCATTGCTGCCCTTTCCGACCCACAAAGGATATTGAATGCCGCAAACGGCAGCGACGAGTACCAGGACTAGAAATCGAGGTACTCCGAGCTTTACCTTTTTCGTCAGACGCGCCATAAATTACTTGCGGATGTTGTAGAAAGCATCCAGGCCCGGGTAAACCGCGATGTCGCCGAGTTCTTCTTCAATACGAAGAAGCTGGTTGTATTTAGCCATACGATCGCTGCGGCTCAAAGAACCGGTCTTGATCTGACCGGCGTTCGTACCGACGGCGATATCGGCAATAGTCGAATCTTCGGTTTCGCCGGAGCGGTGAGAAATCACGGCTGTAAAGCGAGCTTTCTTGGCCATTTCAATAGCTTCGAAAGTTTCTGTCAGCGTGCCGATCTGGTTGATCTTGATCAGGATGGAGTTAGCGATGCCCTTTTCAATGCCTTCCTTAAGGATGGATGTGTTGGTCACGTAGAGGTCGTCGCCGACAAGCTGCACGCGGTCACCCAAGGCTTCGGTAAGTTTGGCCCAGCCTTCCCAGTCACCTTCGGCCATACCGTCTTCGATGGAGATGATCGGATAACGGTCAACCCATTCGGTCATCTTGGCGATCCATTCGTCAGCGGTAAGTTTCAGGCCCTGACCCTTCTGGTTGTAAACGCCGTCTTCATAGAATTCGCTGGCAGCGCAGTCCAGACCGATAAAAACCTGCTCTCCCGGTGTGTAGCCGGCCGCCTTGATGGCGTCGATAATGAATTCGATAGCAGCTTCATGGCTGTCAATATTCGGAGCGAAACCTCCTTCGTCACCGACAGCAGTAGACATGCCGTGAGCATTCATAATCTTTTTCAGAGCATGAAAGATCTCGGCGCCGCAGCGAAGCGCTTCGCTGAAAGTCGGCAGACCGGCCGGGATAATCATGAATTCCTGGATGTCGAGGTTGTTGTTGGCATGAGCGCCGCCGTTCACAACGTTCATCATCGGAACGGGCAGCGTAAAGCCGTTGATGCCGCCGAAATAACGATACAGCGGAAGAGCGCATTCTTCAGCAGCTGCGCGTGCTACCGCCAAGGAAACAGCCAAAATGGCGTTGGCGCCGAGGCGGGACTTA
>OKXB01001540.1_pt1 | contig 21746 bp, 19 predicted proteins | sample 1601731 | NCBI WGS metagenome assembly OKXB01 (sample SAMN04414077, study PRJEB24778) | human gut metagenome | material: faecal | host: Homo sapiens
TAGAAAGCAGATTAATTCCTCGTTTGGACGAGAGTTCGAATCTCTCCATCTCCACGAAGGCCACTGAAAATCAGTGGTCTTTTTTGTTTATGGACCAAATTAGAAAATAAATAAGAATATCAGTTGTTTTTTACATCAGGTATGGATAAATGTTTATATTTGCAGAATGAAGCTCCCTTTGAAAATCAGCTTCTACTAATCACTTAAATAACCATATTATGCTTAAACTAGGAACTCACAACTCAATGACTTATCTTAAGCCAACCGGACTAGTCCAGATATTAGCTTGGAATACCGGAAAATGTCAGAACCTATCTCTTGAAGAACAGTATGAATTTGGCGTCAGATTTTTTGATCTTCGTATTCGTTTTGATGAAGAGGCAACACCTTATTTTGCTCATGGCCTTTTGGAATTTCATGAAAAGGCAGTAACGGATGTACTGGCCTTTCTGGATCAAAAGCAGGATTGTATTGTGAACCTGGTCATGGAAAGTTAAAGTATTTTCCTTGTTGAATGAAGGGACACATGAAACTACAGAGAAAATAAAAGAATCGGAAAAGGAATTAAAAGAATCATTGAAAAAGGTTGTAGAAGGAGGCTTGGAACTTCTTAAGTCACCTACATTTTTTGCCATGCAAAATAATCCGAATTATTGGAAAAATGTAAATGAAGATGTTTATACGATGATGGATTTTGTTCAGCTTGGAGCTCCGGAAGAATATCTCTCTCAACTGCCGGTAGATTTGCAGAAAAGGATTAAGGTATTATTTGAGAAACTTCCTCAACTTCCTAAGTAGATTAGAAAAGAAGATGATCTTATAAAAAGACAGAGTTTGCATTCTCAAGCTCTGTCTTTTTTATTCTACAAATCCAGCTTTTTATTATTATTCGGAACAGGGATTCCTAAATAAGAGTATTGGTATTCATTGGTACGCTGTTGCGGGAGTATATCGATAGCTTTTACAGCAATATTTTTTCCTGTTTTGGTAGCGACCAGGCAAGTGTTTTGCAATTTTCGTTTTCCCAGGTCGAATACTTTATCAGGATTAAAGTGCTGCCCGTTGATACGCACTTCAAAATGCAGATGTTCCGTAGTAGCTCTGCCTGTCCTTCCTGTTAGTCCGATCGGTTCACCGGCTTTTACGCGGTCACCTACTTTAACCAGATTTTTGGAATTATGGCTGTAAACTGTTTCCAGCCCGTTATAATGACGGATGACTACAACATTACCATAAGCAGCATAAGGTTTTGCCATGCGGACAATTCCATCGAAGGCTGCAACGATGGTATCATTAGCACATGTTTTCAGATCAACACCGGAATGATGTCTTCTGCGGCCAGCATAGGGCGATATAACTTTTGCTCCGGGGAGCGGAAAAGCATAATCTTCATCTGTCATGAGAGCCAGGTCGATAACAAGAGAGTTTTCGTCAGCCAGAAGTTTTGGATCCGGAACAGCTATATCGGCTTTTTCCCGTGGAGAAAAATCCTCAGTAATATCTTTACGTGCATATTCTGTTTTTCCCAATTCCGGTGTAGGAGGAAGGAATATATCTATCTGGGGAAGAGGGATTTCTGTTGACGGAGACAGCATGTTAAATTCCTGATCGGAAACGGATGGTGGTGATTGCACTGATAGTACCGAAGAACAGGTACTTAGTGTTATTAGTGTAATAAATAATAATATATAACTGTAGATCTTAGGCATTATGAAATTTTTTAGCTGGACAAAAATAGAAAAAACAATCCAGTCTAAAGTCCTTATCAGGAATACTTTATAGTTCTTTTTCATTTGTTTATGCTTTTCAATGGTCTGGTGAATGTATCGGAAAACTATAAAACAGAAAAAAGCGCCAACCGGAGTTGAACGCTTTTTTCATTATAAATCAATAAGAAATGAAATTTCAGTCTCTGTTATTTCTTGAAAAGAGATTTGGCTATACCCATCTCCAGACCGCGAAGTTCAGCTAAACCTCTCAGGCGTCCGATGCAGGAATAACCCGGATTTGTCTTCTTTTTCAAGTCATCGATCATCTGATGGCCATGGTCCGGACGCATAGCGATCGAGCAACCACGTCTTTGTTGTAGCTCGAGTAACGCTTTCATTACACCGTACATATCCACGTCACCTTCCAGGTGGTTTGCTTCGAAGAAGTTTCCTTCTGCATCCCGTTGTGTGCTGCGGAAGTGAACGAAGTCGATGCGGTCGCCATAGCGTTCCATAATACCGGCAAGATCATTGTCGCTACGAACACCGAATGAACCGGTACACAAGCACAGACCGTTACTTGGATTCGGAACAGCTTCGATCAATTTTTTGAAATCGTCTTCCGTACTCAGGATACGTGGTAAACCGAGGATGGAGTAGGGAGGATCATCCGGATGGATCACCAGTTTAACACCCGCTTCGTCGGCTACCGGAGCAATTTCCTGCAGGAAGTAGATCAGGTTGGAACGCAGTTTTTCGGCATCGATATCTTTGTAGCGGTCCAGTGCTTCCTGGAACTGTTCGATCGTAAAACTTTCTTCCGACCCGGGCAGACCGGCAATCATATTACGGGTAAGTAGTTTACGGTCATCTTCGGTCATTATATCGAAGCGAGCTTTCGCTTTAGCCTTCTCTTCTGCCGAGTAATCGTTTTCAGCTCCCGGACGTTTCAGGATGAAAAGGTCGAAAGCAACGAAAGCTGCACGTTCAAAGCGAAGAGCCTTTGAACCGTCCGGCATCGTATAAGCCAGATCAGTACGTGTCCAGTCAAGTACTGGCATAAAATTATATGTCACAACATTAACACCGCACTTTCCGAGGTTACGTAGACTTTCCTTGTAATTGTCAATATATTTCTGGAAATCTCCGGTTTGTGTTTTGATATGTTCATGAACGGGAACACTTTCGACAACAGACCATCTCAAGCCTACCTCTTCGATCATTTCTTTCCGTTTCATGATTTCCTCTACTGTCCACGTTTCCCCGTTAGGGATATGGTGTAAAGCATTTACGATACCGGTTGCTCCGGCTTGTTTAATATCCCAAAGGCTGACAGGATCATTCGGCCCGTACCAACGCCAAGTTTGTTCGCATAAATACATAGAAAATAATTTATTAATTTGTCAATGTGCCAATTGGCTACGGCATATGCTTTAAAGTAATTGGCATATTGGCACATTAACCTATTGGCATATTATTAGGCATTTAGATTGAGAAAGCATCGAAACCGCCGTCGACAATTGCAATTGTTCCGGTTACAAATTTGGATGCGTCACTGATCAGGTACTGAATCGTACCGAATAATTCTTCCGGTGTTCCCAAACGTCTGAACGGTGTGTGGGCAATGACAGATTTGGCACGTTCCGTATAAGAACCATCCGGATTAGTCATCAATGTCCTGTTTTGTTCTGTCAGGAAGAATCCCGGAGCGATAGCATTTACACGTAAGCCTTCACCGAATTTGATAGCCAGTTCACCGGCCATATATTTGGTCAGGTTGGAGATGGCAGCTTTTGCTGCGCCGTATCCGACCACACGTGTCAACGGACGAAGAGCGGATTCAGAAGAGAAGTTTACGATAGCACCTTCTTTCTGTTGAGCCATTACTTCTGCAAAAACCATAGTAGGAAGCACTGTGCCGAACAGGTTCAGGTCTACCACTTTTTTGAAAGCATCGACCTGCAGGTCAAAGATGTTGTTGTCCGGACCGATTGTAGCACCGGCCATATTACCACCGGCAGCATTCAATAATGCGTCGATGCGGCCATATTTGGCAAGGATATCTTTTTTATTCTGTTCGAGGATCTCTTTATTCAGAACGTCAGTCTGGAAGAAACAGGCTTCGCCACCTTTTGCTTTGATATCGGCAACGATTTTTTCTCCGATTTCCACTGCACGGTCAAGGATTACAACTTTAGCACCTTCTTCAGCCAGATGGCCTGCGATTCCGCTACCCAGAATACCGGCTCCTCCGGTAATGATGACAACTCTGTCTTTAATACAAAATAAATTAGCCATTTTATAGATGATTTTTATTGTGATATTTCCATTTTATGTTCAATATGTGCGCGAGCACACGTTGGGTGCAAATGTATGGTATTTATTTGTCAAACAAAAAAAATATAGAAGAAAAATAATTAATTTATGCCTTTAAATATAGTTATTGTAGTACTTAATGTTCTCTTTGATAAGTATATCAATAGGCATATAATTGATTTGTTCGACTTTTTCTTTTAATACCAGGTGTCGGAATAAAGCGCGGACACAATTGAATCCCTGCACTTCCGGACGTTGGGCGATCAGATGGGTGATGTATCCGTTGTTCAGATGGCTCAGATTCGATTCGATCACGTCGTAACCGATCAGTTTAAAATGTTTGTCGATGTCCTGATGCTGGAAATAATCACCCAGGACATGTGCTCTGGAGTTGAAGATTATACCAGCCTTGATCTCTTCATGCGTTGCGAAGAAAGAGTCGAGTATCTCTTTGTTTTCTACTGATTCATCGGCATGAATATGTACAGGGTATATTTTTCCCAGAAAATCGTGACCGTACAGATAATCGCGGAAACCTTCCTCACGTTTCATAACCTGAGTTGAATGCATATCGCCTTTACGGATAAAGCGGAAAATAGCGATGTTGTCCTCCGGATGTATCTGTTCAAAAAGTAACCGCCCGGCGATATATCCGGAATCATAGGAGTTTGTTCCGTAATAAGCGATACAATTGGTATTTTCGATAAAGGCATCGATCAGCACATAGGGGATTTCGAGTTTATCGAGTTGTTGCGTGAGTTGGATAACGCTCTCCTTAAAAAGGGTTGCTATGATTACTCCCTGGCAATCCGCCTCTTCTATTTTGGGAATCAAATTATCGAAACTACTTCTGTCATACTGGTTGAAGTACATCCGCTCGACCTCAATATTGTAACTGAATAATTCCTGTTCGGCCTTGTTGATCCCTTCGGACAGCTTTGCCCAGTATTCCCCCTGTCCGAAAGAGGGTATCAATGTAACGAATTTATACTTTTTCTTGAGGGCTAACGAACGGGCTATCAGATTCGGATGATAGTCTATCTCTTTTAATACTTTTTCGACCTTCTTCTGTGCTTCTTCCGACACTTTGCCACGGTTGTGCAAAATACGATCGACGGTTCCGGTAGAAACTCCGGATAATTCTGCTATATCTTTTATTCTATACGTTTTCCCCATAGGGCAATTCTGTTATCATAAATAATCCGCAGAACATGAAAAGATTCTGCGGACTGTTTGTTTTGTGTTATAAAAATTATAATTCCTCAATAATCTGCAAAGGTGCATTTAATTTACGAAAAACATAGCCATACATCATATATATAAGAGGCATTGCTACAAAAATTCCTATACCCAGCAGGATAAGTCCCAATATGAAAATACCGATCATAGCCAGCATAAGCATAAATAACGGCATGCCCTGTCCGCGGGTTATTTCCCAACTGCGTTTCAGCGATTCGATGATACCTGTATCTTCTTCAACAATGAAAGCGGTGAAAAATTGCAATCGGAGAGCCAGATAAATGCCTGGAATAATGAACAGGCAGATACCGAACACCACGATGATCCCCATAAAAAGATTAGCCACAAAATAAGTGATGATTTTACGGGCCTGTTGTCCGTAGGCCGAGAATTGCGGTTCCTCTCCATCCAGGGCTTGGAATATGTTTTTCATGTATCCTAATGCAAAAATGCAGGAGATAATGCAACTGATCAAATTAATAACGATTGTACCCACTATGGATTTTTGCATAGGCATGGCAAAAGCGCTCAGCGTAAAAGAAATTATTGTCATACCTATCAATAAGCCGGCTAAAACCCATATCTGAGTTTTAGTACGTTGCCATGAAGTACTGCATACTTCCGAAATAGAAAACTTTGGTCCCATCAGATTGTAGATTAATTATGTTTATAGATAGCTGTAAATTTAAACTAAATTATTGAATAAACAAACAACAACAACGGAATGTATGCAATTTTGGACTAATTTACTTTCGATCCGGCAAAAAATAGCTATCTGTTTGATCTCTACATATAAATAAAGCTATTTTTTAGTATAAAAGAATGTATAAACGGTAAAAGTGCAATAAAAAGATTCTACATTTGTACGTTTTTTAGGATATGAGTCCCTTTGTTGTCGAGTCTGATAATACAAGCCTTCAGGAATAAATGTACGAAAAAATAAAAGGCAGAAATATATTAAATTATAATTATGGATAAACAAATGTTGAGAACTACTATTACCCAATGTAGACAAATTGCATTATTTGCGCTGGGAGTGTCTTTATTAACCGCCTGTGGTAACAGCCAGAGCGGCATGAAGTTAGGTGACAGTGAATATGCTGTTTTGACTGTGAATTCATCTTCCAGCAATCAGACAACTTCCTATCCGGCGACTATCAGAGGTACGCAGGATATTGAAGTCCGTCCCCAGGTGTCGGGTTTTATTGTTAAGTTATGTGTCGATGAAGGAGCTACGGTCCGTAAAGATCAGCCCTTGTTTGAAATTGATCCCACGCAGTATAAGGCGGCAGTGAACCAGGCCAAAGCAGCTGTTGCTATGGCAGATGCAAACGTAAAAACGTTGACATTGACAGAAAAGAATAAGAAAGACCTGTATAATAATGCTATTATCAGTTCTTTTGAATATGAGACAGCCGTCAACCAATTGATGTCTGCAAAGGCATCCTTGGCACAGGCAGAAGCCTCTTTGGTTAGTGCGGAACAGAATTTATCTTTTTGTAAAGTGACCAGTCCTTCCAATGGCGTTGTCGGAACTTTCCCTTACCGTATCGGAAGTTTGGTGAGCCCTTCTATCTCGAGTCCGTTGACAACTGTTTCTGAGATCGGAGAAGTATATGTTTATTTCTCAATGACGGAAAAGGAATTGTTGCAGCTCACAAAAGCCGGAGGCACACTGAAAGAACAATTGGATAAGATGCCGGCCGTTCAGTTACAGTTGGCAGACGGAACGATGCTGGAAGAAACCGGTAAGATCGATGCTGTCAGTGGCGTTATCGACCAGTCGACCGGTTCGGTTAGTATGCGTGCCGTTTTCCCGAATGACAAAAGAATCCTGCGAAGCGGGGGAACAGGAAACGTGGTATTCCCTTACACCATGGAAGGTATTATTATGATTCCGCAGTCAGCTACGGTTGAAATCCAGGACAAAAAATTCGTATATGTACTGCAACCCGATAATAAAATTAAAAATGTTGAAATTCAGATTTCCTCTTTGGATGATGGTCAGAATTATCTGGTTACTAAAGGTTTGAAATCCGGTGATAAGATCGTTGTTGAAGGCGTTCAGAGTTTAAGAGACGGTCAGGAAATCACGCCGATTACGCAGGCTGAGCAGGCTGCAAAGTTCCAGCAGGCCATGAAAGACCAGAACGAAGGAAATTTAAAAACAGCTTTTAATTAATTAAAGGTATAGGATAACCCGGGCTTTCCCGGTGATATTCGTTTATAAAAAAGTAACATATGAAATTAGATAGATTTATTAACCGTCCGGTGCTTTCAACGGTGATTTCCATCCTGATTGTCATCCTGGGTATATTAGGTTTGTTCACATTGCCTATTACCCAATATCCGGACATTGCGCCTCCTACTGTTTCGGTAAGGGCCACTTATACAGGTGCCAATGCGCAGACTGTATTGAATAGTGTGATTGCACCGCTGGAAGACCAGATCAACGGGGTAGAGAACATGATGTATATGACATCAAATGCTTCCAATAACGGTTCTGCCGATATCTCCATATATTTCAAACAGGGAACCGACCCGGATATGGCAGCAGTAAACGTTCAGAACCGTGTGTCGATGGCACAAGGTCTGTTGCCTGCCGAAGTAACGAAGGTCGGTGTGACTACCCAGAAACGTCAGAACTCCATGTTGGTTGTTTTTGCCGTTTATGATGCGGAAGACCGTTACGACCAGAAATTTCTGGAAAACTATGCAAAGATCAACCTGATTCCTGAAGTACAGCGTGTACCAGGGGTCGGTGATGCCAACGTATTGGGTACCGATTATTCTATGCGTATCTGGTTGAAGCCGGATGTAATGGCACAATATAAGCTGGTGCCTAACGATGTATCGAACGTGTTGGCTGAACAGAACGTGGAGGCTGCTCCGGGTTCTTTCGGTGAACAGGGAAACCAGTCGTTCCAGTATACGATCCGTTATAAAGGACGTCTGCAAACAGCAGAAGAATTTGATAATATCGTAGTAAAAGCATTGCCTGACGGTGAAGTGCTCCGTCTGAAGGACATTGCCGATATTGAATTGGGACGTTTGACTTACAACTATGTAAATAAAGTAAACGGCCATAATGCAGTAGCATGTATCGTTTACCAGATGCCGGGAACGAATGCTACAGAAACGATCAATAATATCCAGGATTTGCTGGTGAGATCAGAGGCGACTATGCCTCCGGGAATGAAGGTTGAAGTATCCATGAATGCCAACGACTTCCTTTATGCCTCTATCCATGAGGTTCTCAAGACTTTGTTGGAGGCCTTTATCCTGGTGTTTATCGTGGTATATGTGTTCTTGCAGGATTTACGTTCAACCTTGATTCCTGCTATTGCGATTCCGGTAGCCTTGATCGGTACATTCTTCCTGTTGTCACTGATCGGGTTTAGTATCAACTTGTTGACACTTTGTGCGATGGTACTTGCCATTGCGATTGTGGTCGATGATGCGATAGTCGTCGTTGAGGGGGTCCATGCCAAGTTGGACCAGGGATATAAATCGGCGAAACAGGCATCTATCGATGCGATGAGTGAACTTGGCGGAGCGATCGTTTCTATTACATTGGTGATGATGTCCGTGTTTATCCCTGTAAGTTTCATGGGAGGTACAGCCGGTATATTCTATCGTCAGTTCGGTGTGACAATGGCTATTGCTATCGGTTTGTCGGCATTGAATGCCTTGACATTGAGTCCGGCACTTTGTGCTATTTTTCTGAAACCTCATGATGAACACGGTGAAAAGAAAACGACATTCGTATCCCGTTTCCATACCTCTTTCAATGTGGCTTACGATTCTTTATTGAAGAGTTACAAGAAGCGTGTATTGTTCTTTATCCAGAAGAAATGGCTGGCATTCGGAACTGTAGCTGCCTCTATTGCCCTGTTGATCTTCTTCATGCAGGTAACGCCGACCGGTATGGTGCCGAATGAAGATATGGGTACTATCATGGGAGCTGTAACATTACCTCCCGGAGCTTCCCAGGAACGTACATTGGAAATCATGGAACGTGTAGATAGTCTGATCGCTTCCGATCCGGCTGTGAAATCACGTACGGCTATTACCGGTTTCAGTTTTATCGGTGGTCAGGGACCTTCTTACGGTTCATTCATCATCAAGTTGAAAGACTGGGAAGAACGTTCTATGACGCAGAGTGCGGAAGTAGTTTACGGTAGTTTATTCATGCGTGCCCAGAAAGTGGTGAAGGATGCACAGGTATTGTTCTTTACTCCGCCTATGATTCCGGGTTATTCCGCTTCCAGTGATATCGAGTTGAATATGCAGGACAAGACCGGTGGTAGCCTGGAGAAATTCTTTGATGTTTCCAAAGACTATATGGCAGCATTGACGGCCCGTCCGGAAATCAAGTCGGCCCAGACTACTTTCAACCCGAACTTCCCGCAATATATGATCGATATCGATGCGGCAGCCTGTAAGAAAGTAGGCATCAGTCCGAGCGATATCCTTATGACTTTGCAGGGATATTATGGTGGTCTGTATGCTTCCAACTTCAACCGCTTCGGTAAGATGTACCGTGTAATGGTGCAGGCCGATCCTTCTATGAGAGCGAATATGGAATCGTTGAAGAATATCAAGGTCAGAAACGGTAACGAAATGGCACCGATCTCCCAGTTTATTACAATAGAGAAAGTATATGGTCCGGATATCATCAGCCGTTTTAACATGTATACATCAATGAAACTGATGGTTGCCCCGGCTGACGGATTTACCAGCGGTCAGGCACTGAAAGCACTGGAAGAAGTGGCAAGTACCACCCTTCCTGCCGGTTTCGGTTATGAGTTGGGAGGTATGGCACGTGAAGAGGCGGAAACGAGTGGAAGTACTACCGGCTTGATCTTTATCTTGTGTTTCGTGTTCGTTTATCTGTTGCTGAGTGCACAGTATGAAAGTTACGTATTGCCGTTGGCCGTATTGCTTTCAATTCCGTTCGGTCTGATGGGTAGCTTCCTGTTTGTACAGGGTTGGGCTGCGTTAGGTAGCATCCCGGCATTGAAGATGATATTGGGCACAATGTCGAATAACATTTATATGCAGATCGCGTTGATCATGTTGATGGGTCTGTTGGCAAAGAATGCTATTTTGATCGTAGAGTTTGCCCTCGAACGTCGCCGTATGGGTATGAGTATTACCTGGGCTGCCGTATTGGGGGCCGCTGCCCGTCTGCGTCCTATCCTGATGACCTCTCTGGCAATGGTAGTCGGTTTGTTGCCGATGATGTTCGCCTTTGGTGTAGGTGCTCACGGTAACCGTACGCTGGGTACTGCCGCTATTGGTGGTATGTTTGTCGGTATGATCTTCCAGATCCTGATCGTTCCTGCCTTGTTCGTGGTATTCCAGTACTTGCAGGAAAAGGTGAAACCGATCGAATGGGAAGACCTTGACAACAGCGATTTGAATACGGAAATAGAACAGTACGCTAAAAAATAAGTGAGAAGACAATGAAGAAAAATCAAATAATATATATGATGTGTGCAACTGCCCTGCTGAGCAGTTGCCACATCTACAAGGCTTATGATCGTCCTGAAACGATAGATACGTCCGGTCTGTATCGTGATCCGGTATCGGTAACGGATACATTGGCTGCCGATACGACCAATATGGGAAACCTTTCCTGGAAGGAAGTTTTCCGTGATCCTAAATTGCAGGCTCTGATTGAAGAAGGACTGGCGAATAACGTGGATATGCAGGCTGCCGTTCTCCGTGTGGAAGAAGCGAAAACGTTGCTGACTGCTGCCCGTTTATCTTTCCTTCCGTCTTTGAACCTGGCCCCGCAAGGCTCGCTGACCACCATGGGAGGATCCAGCTATGCAAAAGCCTATACTTTGCCGGCTGCTGCTAATTGGGAAGTCGACCTGTTTGGTAAGCTGCTCAATGCAAGCCGCGACCAGAAAGCAATCTATTTGCAGAGCCAGTATTCACAGCAGGCTGTCCGTTCACAGTTGATCGGTGGTATTGCCAATGCTTACTTTACCCTGCTGATGCTTGACCGTCAGGTAGAGATCACAACCGAAACGGTTGCTATCTATAAAGAAAATGTACGCGCGATGGAAGCGATGAAGATGGCCGGTATGACAACCGAGGCTGCAGTCGTTCAGATGAAAGCCGTATATCATCAGGTATCGTCTTCGTTAATCAATCTGCAACGCCAGGTTCGCGAAGTGGAAAACTCTTTGTCCGTACTGTTGGCTAAAGCACCGCAACGTATCGACCGCGGCAGACTGGAAGATCAGGTAATCCCCGACGAGATCATGGCCGGCGTACCTTTGCAGTTGCTGGAAAACCGTCCGGATGTGAAGATTGCGGAAATGTCGCTTGCCAGCGCTTACTATACGACTAACAAGGCACGTGCCGCTTTCTATCCCGGTTTGAATATTACAGCAACAGCCGGTTGGACGAACGGTTCGGGTATTACTGTTGCTAATCCGGGACAGTTCATGTTCAAGGCCCTGGCTTCACTGGCACAGCCTATCTTCAACAATGGTAAGCTGATCGCTAACCTGAAGGTATCGAAAGCAGAGGAGAAGATCGCCCAGATGAATTATCAGCAAGCAATTCTTGAAGCTGGTAAGGAAGTAAGCGATGCCCTGCATCTTTACGATGCAACCAACAAGATGTTGGTTCAGGACAGACAACAGATCGAGCAATTGGAAAAGGCTGTAACCTTTACAAAAGCCTTGTTCCAGTCAGCCCAGTCAACTTATCTGGAAATCCTGTCAGCTCAGCAGAGCCTTCTTAGCGCACAATTGACAGAAGTATCCGACAACGTTCAGCGTATGCAGGCTGTTATCAACTTGTACAGTGCTGTTGGTGGAGGAAGAGAGTAATAACCATTAAAACTTAGATTATTATGATTAGTCCGTTAGCTTATGTAGATGCCGGTGCAAAACTGGGAGCGAATGTAACTGTTCATCCTTTTGCATACATCGACAAGAATGTAGAGATTGGCGACAATTGCGAAATCATGCCTCACGCCAGTATCATGAGTGGCGCCCGTCTGGGTAAGGGAAACCGTGTATTCAACGGGGCTGTCATTGCAGCAGAACCCCAGGATTTCAAATATAAAGGCGACACGACATTAGCCGTTATAGGCGATGATAACGTGATCCGTGAGAACGTAGTGATCAACCGTGCCACGACTCCGGATGGGCAGACTTTTATCGGTAATGGTAATTTCCTACATGAAGGGGTGCATATTTCACACGATACACATATCGGAAACCATTGCGTATTGGGTTACGGTAGCAAGGTCTCCGGTAATTGTTTCTTTGAAGATTATGCGATCTTCGGAGGTAATATATTGGCAAGTCAGGGCAGCCGTGTCGGTACCTGGTCGATGACACAGACCGGTTGCCGCTTCCGTAAGGATGTACCTCCTTATATCGTGGCGGCTCAGGAACCGATTTCCTACTACGGAGTCAACTCCGTAATCCTTTCCCACCAGGGGGTGAGTGAAAAGGTGATCAAGCATATCAGCCATGCATACCGTATCGTTTACCAGGGAAAGACCAGTATTTTCGATGCCTTGCTGATGATTAAGGATCAGGTGCCGATGAGTGATGAAATACAGCATATCATTGACTTTATCAATGATTCGAAGCTGGGTATTATCGGAAGGTAAGACGTTTATTATAGAAAAGAAGAGAGGATATTGCTTGGGCGGTGTCCTCTTTTTTTATAACCATCCACTCCGGGAATTGATGGATACCTAAAACCTGTCTCTTATGGGTTAATCAAAGAAAAACCAATACTTTTAAGAGGTAAATGTGTCTGTTTTGACACTCTCTTATTTTTTCATGCAACAGTTTCATATAGGTATCTGTTGTATAGCCGTCCGACTACTTCTTTATAACCCAAATACTACTTCTTTCTGATCTTAAAATAACTGTATGCTAATATAAAGATACCTATCCGTTGATTTTTTGACCTGGGTAGTAAACGTTTTCGACCTAGGTGCTAAACGTTTTTTACCCAGGTCAAAAAATTAGCAGATAAGTATGTTCAGATTAGGAACAAGTAGTATTTGCTTTAGGAGACAACTGTATTTAGAATACAAAATAAGGAACTTTTGTTAGTTGTTTAGGCGTTATCCTTATGGTATATCAATAACAACTGTATAATAATGGCCAGGAAAATATTCATAACTAATGGTCGTAATATTATTAGGCTTTCAATTTTTCCCGTGTATACATTTGCCAGGTTACAAATCACTGTACTAGAGATAAATGACAAGCATAGTAAAAGTATATATCGGGAATAGCGTATTTTATTTTTTCTTTTACATTGTGTATAGATGATAGTAAAAAAGAACCAATATGAAGAACACTCAATAGCATAGAGTAATTGAGTTCCAAATCCAAAAAATAAGTTTTTAACGGAACTTATAATTAACATTCCAATAAAGAATATAGCTGTAAATAATATATATTTGTATATAGACATTTGTTTTCTGGTTTTCCGTAGAGGTCTCTAATGTAAACAAATTAATGGAATATCAAAAATGACAAGAAGATTATTACCATATTTTGATATCATTATCGTATGTGAAAATTCTTCCTTTGAACTTTAAGTCCCTTTTGTCTAGAATTATATATATTGTATTTGAAGGGACATCCTGTGCATAGAGAGTTTTATATTGATCTCCGGAGATACTTATTGAACTCCAATGACTAATATTCCAGTAAGCTAATTCATAGTTATTGATATTGTCTGTTATGTGAAGGCTAGCTAGGTATTGGGTGAGATTAATATGTAATGTGTTCTTGTTGTTGATTTTGTATTTTTTTATATTGCCAAGAAAATCAACAGAAAGAGGGACTCCCATTGTTTTTATGCCACCATAATCTGTTTTAGAGATTGGTAAATACATAATGGATCTTCCAATATTGTGAAATTTATATGATTTATCATCAATCCTTTCTCCTTTAGTGATCTCTTTCCATTTATTATTATTGAATACAGCTAAGTAAATATCTTTTTGTGTTGATTTAATTGAAATCTTGATATTTGATGTCGCTATATATTCATTTGTTACATCTAGATAGTAATTATTATCAAACATTTCAATATTAGTCAATTCTGTGTTAGAGTATACTTGTCGGAATATTTTCGGAGGATGGGCGGCTAGCCAATTTCCTGTTTGCAACATTACTGGATTACAATCTTCATCAAAATAAACGACTTCGACATGTCCATTATTTGTATTCCCCCATAAGGGAATATAGTCTTTCGTTGATGCAATGCCCATAGATCGTAATGCCAGTACTATAATATCTGCTATGACAGAACAGTTTCCTTTTGAAGATAAAAAAGCTTCTTTGTAATCTAAAGAAGGTTTAATATTGAGTGAATTGTTGGAGTAAGATATTTGATTGTTAATGTCTTTGATTATTAATTGCGCAATATTTTTTATTGTCTTTTCATTTTTCATAGTATCAATCAATGGTTTATAGCGTTTCATGAAAAATGATCTCCAGTCTGTTAGATTTTCCTTATTTATTCTATATGGTAGGATATACTCGTAAAATATACTTTTTGTATATCCTTTAGACCAAGGATAGTTTTTCCATGCATAAAATGCTTTGTTACAATTTTCTATTAAATATTGAGGATCAATATATTGTGTGTCATACATAAGATCTGTTTTGATATGCAGATTTAAAGAGTCCAATATGAATTTATAATTGTTTTTATTTATGTGTTTGTCAAATAAAGAGAAATGTGTATTTGTGTCTGATAAATCTTTTATTATTACTTTATGGGTATATTTGTTTGCCATATTTTTAATTAAAAATAATGCTGCGTTATATTTTTCTTTGTCGTTTTTATAATGTTTTAAAACTTTATACAGATTATCGTTGTCTGATTTATAAGAAAGTATATCTGTATTGTTCTTTATGATACAAACAGCACATATAAAAGTAATCGTTGTTGAAAATATAACAATTATTTTTTTTATTAATTATATATTGAAATAATTTCATTTGCTTCTTCTTTTATTTTTTGTGTAGTATAAGATGGTATTTTTACATTAAACTCCTTAATATGTTTTGCTATTTTTATCATCTGATTTTGTTTGTTGTATTCTTTGTATATAAGCATTAATTGATATAAAGGGAAGATTCTATTTGGGACTATTTTAGAAGCGTAGGTATAACATTTTATGGCTTCGTGAAGATTGTTGATGTTTTTATAGTTGTTCCCTTTTAATATCCAGATAGATGATGTGTTCATGTGTGTTAATATTTTGTCTAAATAAATATTGCTTTCTTCATTTTTTTGACATTTAGATAGTATGACAGCATAATTGTATAGAAACTGTGTGTCATATTTTAACTTGTCTTTAATAGAATTGTAAATTGTCATTTTTTCTTTATCCGATATTGATGTGTTTTTTGTATTTTGCCAAATAGTGTATGCGTTTTTTCTGTTTATTATAGATCCAATGAAGCTAAAGCTGAAAAAAGAAAATAGTATAATTAATAATTTGCATTGTATTTTATTGAAAGAAAAAAGAATCCTTTTTTCAAATGACGCAAGTATTCCAATAAGGATTGTTATTGTTAATAATGTTTCAACCCTTCTTAATGGATAACTTGATAGTGAAACTATTAATATAGATAGAACTGAATATTTTAAAGGAGATATAATGAACTTATTTTCATTCGTTTTGATTGTAAGCAAATATATTATGAATATTAATGTAAGTATTATTCCTATTATTCCATACTCAACTCCTATTTGTAGAACTTCGTTAAATCCATATTTAGTATTATCAGCGAATATTTTATATTTGCTATCTGGATTTGTACTGAAATAAGATGCCTGGTAATCTGGATATACAGAATAGAAAGTGTTATAGCCGAAACCGAGAATGGGTTTGTCGAATATCATTTTTGTAGTTATCTTGTATATAAGGATTCGACCATCTACAGAGTCTTTTCTGTGATTGATTAAATTGTATAGAAATAATATACCTAGTGATGTAAATAATAAAATGCAAATAGTTGTTTGTTTTATATTAATCTTCCTTATATGATTAATTATTGTGTTACTGCTCTTTATATAAATGTAAATAGTACATATTGATATGGATAGAATAGCACTTCTTGAATCTGTTAGATATATGCTGATAATAATCAGTACTGAGTTTGATCCATATATGATTTTCTGCATAATATCCTTGGTATTCAATAAGAAATAGAATCCAATCGGATAAGTTATGGCCAGATATATACCCGTTATGCCGGAGTTTCTCATTATGCCAATTAAAGGTGATGTATAATTGTTGTATATTGATATGAGAGCATGTATTGTACTTATTGAAATAATAATGAGTAGGATATTAATATTCCATCGTGTCTTTGATATGCAGAAAAACAGAATAATGTAACAGATGATTACATAAGTGTCATTATCCCAGTTCTTAATATTAAAAATAATGTATATTATCCCTATAGCTATATAAATATCATATATGTATATGAATATTCGGTTTTTGAATAGTAGATAATGTAAAATGAATATTATACTAATACTGAAAACAAATATTTCTTTTAGATATCCATAATTAATATTATTTGTTATCAAGGGGTAGAAAAATAATAAACAGGTTAATAAAGTGCTTGGTAATAGATTTGTTTCCCATTTATTTGAAATGTACAATCTGCTTTTCATTAGTAATTGTTAGATAAAATAATTAGTCTATTCTTATAAAACAGAATAGACTAATTTAGATTAAAGTTACTTGTTTGTTTTATACTTTACAGTACCTATTATAATTAATAGAATTATGAAAGTTAGAATTAATGCTTCTATATTGGATAATAGATAGTTCGATTTTAGATCATTTATAATACTTAATTTATAGAATATTAATGATTGTATGATGTAAAATAAAAAAGAATTAATATATAATTCTTTGAGTATTATTTTTTTCTTCTGTATATATCTTGTGACATTTATGAAAAAGAAACAACAGGGAAAAGAGAACATAAGGCTCCTATAAAGAAGATAGCTAAGATTGTTATCTCCTCTTTCTATTATTATGTTTGATAGAAAAAAGAACGCATAGATAAATAATGCGAATAGAGTCCATTTTATTATATTTTTCATCTTGTTGTAATTTAAAATATTTTGTGAGCAGCTTCTGTACCAGAAGCGATACATCCCCCACCTATGGCTCCTGGTACAGCTCCTACTCCGCCTATGCCTGCTCCTCCCAGAGCTCCCAAAGCAGCACCTATCGCATCTTCTTTCGCTATATCCCATACGCCATCCCAAAAACCTTCTTCAGGATCTCCGCTTTTCGTTGTAATGATTTTTTGTTGGGAATTTTTTATCCCTATGATTTCGACTTTCCATTTTTCTAGATTTTCAGTCCAATATATTGCAGAATAACGAGCAACAGAACATCCACATAAGATAGGAAAACTTTCATTATCGCTAATAGCTTCATTTTGTAATATTTCGTTTTCAAATTCAATTATATTATTGGTTATTTTTTTGAAATCAGCTTCTTTGGGAACCGATAGGATATCGATCAAACGTATGAGATAATCTTTTTGAATATTAGTCATAGTTACATCGGAGAAATTAATGGAATCAGGGAGATTATAGTTGTCTGTCGATTTCGTGATTTTATTATTAAGTAGTTCTTTCTTCTTCATAAAAGAAATAGTTGCTTGCTTGATATATGAGATGTCAACAGGTCTTATTCCTGATTTTGTTTTAGGTAACTGGGTTATTTCATCTAAAATGTAATCCATACCTTCATTGTGGAGTTGTCCGATATAATCTTGAGGATTGTTTGAAACTTTACTTTCTTCGTCGAATATGGACTGACAAGAAAATAACACTGTGCCAATTAGCACTAAAATAGATAAATAATAATTTTTTTTCATATTGTTGAATTTTAAATTGAGGCAAAATTACTATTCATTGGTATTATGCGATCTAACCATTATATCATAAATGAGTAATCAAAGATGTTTTTTTTGGTTATATTTGTATCTATTTTGTAGTATATGAAAGTTGCGAGCATCATCCTTATAGTAGGTTTCCTGTCAATCATTATAAATCAGGGGATCTGGATTAATAATATGAAGAAAACTTATTATGAAGATTACTCCCTGTTCTTCAACAACCTGTTGAATATCTATGTCCAACAGGAGAGAGTCGGCTCTTTGCCTTTTGATCTGTTTGAAATGGATAAATATTTGCAAAAGCGTTTGGATGCGCTCAATCTTATGTTCATCTATAAATTAGAGCTATATGAAAATGGGCGGATGGTCAATACTATCGGATGCGATGTGAAAAAAGAAGATGATTATGTTTATATCTCTCCGTGTATAAAAATTTCTGATGCTTTATCTTTGCAATGTTCGACAGTTATTCCCTCCTCTTTTATTATAGGGAAAATGAAAAGAATTAATGATATCTCATGTTGGGCAATGGTGATTAGTATCGGATGTCTGATTTATTTGTTGCTTAATATATTGAAAAGAGAAAAGATGTTGAAATCGAATATGTTGGCTATATATGGAACCATACATGATTTGAAATCTCCTTTGAATTTAACTTATCTGCTCATTTCCAGATTTGCAGGTAAAGAATGCGATGAGGCGAAGAAACAGTCTTTTTTGAATTGTAAAGCACAATTGTATACATTGAGTAATGCGATTGAAACTTTATTATCAGTTTTGAAAATGAGAGATCTACCAATTTCATATAAAAAAGAATATGTTGATTTGGTAGGATTGATAAATTCCGTCGTAGGTAATTTATCTAGACTCTACTCTGATAAGCATTTTGTATTATCAATAGAAAATGAGTTGACAACCGAATGGGTTAATGTAGATCCTTTTTACTTGGGAAATTGCATTACAAATCTATTGGATAACTCATTAAAGTATTCCGATGAAAATGTGGCGATTGAGATTTTTCTTGAAAACAGTTCTGATGAATATACTATTACAATAAAAGACACGGGATGGGGGATACCTGCCAAACTTACAAAAAAACTTTTTATCCAATCTTGCAGAGGCGATCACCACAATCAGCCTAGGGGGCATGGTTTGGGATTGTTATATACAGCTCGGGTGATAAAGGATATGGGGGGCTCTCTCGCTTTTCAAAGTGTAGAGGGGAAAGGTTGTACATTTTTTATAACGTTGCCATGCTAAATACAGACAAAAAAATAAAAGTAATAGTTTTCGATGATGATATTTTGTTAGGAAATATGATCGTGTCTTTTTTAAAAGAGGAAGAGATGGAGGCCATTTTTCAATCGTCTTTATATGGAGCAGTAAATGCAGTTCTTTCTTTTGAACCCGATATAATAGTGTTGGATGTTGAAATGGGGGAAGATAATGGGATTGAGTTTGCTTCTGAGATACAGTCCCGTGGTATTACAATTCCTATTTTATTTGTTTCGTCGCATGTTAGAGGATATGAGATTGCTCAAGGTATAGAGGCTGGTGGAAAAGTATATATTAAAAAGCCGTTTGATATGGAAGAACTGATTGTCTACATCCGGCAATATGCCTGTTTTCCAGGACCTTCATGCTTGGTTCCTTTTGGCAGGTTGCAATTGAATAAGGAGACTCGCGATTTGCTTGTTGACAATAGACTGATAAAGAAGCTTAGTAAAACTGAATATCAAATATTGTTATTGTTAATAGAAAAACAAGGCGAAGTGGTTTCCCGTAATTGTTTTTATAAGGAAATTTGGAATGATTGTGATCTTTATGAAGCTAGCTTGAATAATTTTATATCGAAATTGAGAACTCTTTTGCTAGTGGATGATAGCCTGGCTATTAAAACATTGCCGGATATAGGATATATGCTTTCTATTGCCAAAAGAGAAATTGTTGAGTGATTACTCAATAATCAGCTCATAGTCGGCCACATCCAGCCAACGGTCGAATTTGCGGCCTACTTCATGGAAGCTGGAGACTTGTTTGAAGTGTAGCTTTTCGTGTAGTTTTACACTGGGGGCATTGGGGATGGTGATGCAGGCAACCAGCACATGAAATGAGCGGTTGCGGCAGTCTTCGATCAGTTGGTTCATTAATGACCGGCCGTATCCTCTGCCGGGATAGTCGGGATGCAGGTAGATAGTCGTTTCTACGGTTGTGTTGTAGGCTTTTTTGGTTTTCCATTCGTGGGCATAGCAGTAACCGATAACTTTCCCGTCTTCAACGCAGACCCATGCCGGAAAGTTTTCTATGACGGGAGCCAGCCGCTGACGCATTTCCGCTTCGGATGGAACTTCCGTATCGAAGGTGATTACCGTGTTATTCACGTAGTGGGCATAGATCGCAACGATCTCGGCGATATCATGCAATGTCATTGGACGGATCATAATACTTTTTGAGGTAAAGATAATGATAAAATAATAAAGGCTCCTCCATATTTTTCCGGTATGGAAAAGATATGTATTATGTATCTGTAAAAAAGGTAAAATCAAAGTTATATATATTCTCATAAAAAAAGAGGATAACCTCTATGGAGCTATCCTCTTTACTATATAATCAACGAGTTTGTTTCTTGATTATAAAGCACCTACTTCTTTCAGTGCAGCGTTTGTTCCCTTAACAGCGGCAGCGCTCTTAGCGAACAATTCTTTTTCTTCAGCTGTCAGTTCCAGTTCAACGATCTTTTCGATACCGTTTTTACCCAGGATAACAGGAACGCCGATACAAAGATCTGATTCGCCGTATTCTCCTTCCAGATAAACTGAACAAGGAACCATTTTGCACTGATTGTGGATGATAGATTCAACAACGAATGCTCCTGCTGCACCCGGTGCATACCATGCAGAAGTACCCAACAGTTTTGTCAGTGTAGCACCACCAACCATAGTAGAAGCAACAACTTCCTGCAATTTTTCAGCACTCAGCAGTTTGCTTACAGGGATACCTTTGTAAGTAGCCAGACGAGCCAACGGAATCATTGTAGTATCACCGTGACCACCGATTACCATACCTTCTACTTCGTTAGCATTGCATCCTAATGCCTGAGACAGGAAATATTTGAAACGAGAGCTATCCAATGCGCCACCCATACCGATGATACGGTTTTTCGGCAAGCCCAGAGATTTCAATGACAGGTAAGTCATTGTATCCATCGGGTTAGAGATAACTACGATAATTGCATTCGGAGAATATTTCAGGATGTTCTGAGCTACACTCTTCACGATACCAGCGTTTACACCGATCAACTCTTCACGAGTCATACCCGGTTTACGGGGAATACCTGAAGTGATAACAACAACATCAGAATTTGCTGTTTGAGCATAGTCGTTTGTGCAACCTACAACTGTAGTATCGAAACCCAGCAGCTGAGCTGTCTGCATCATATCCATTGCTTTGCCTTCGGAAACGCCTTCCTTAACATCAAGCATTACAACTTCGTCTGCCACTTCATTGAAGGCAAGAACATTTGCGCAAGTAG
>OKXB01001542.1_pt1 | contig 21729 bp, 15 predicted proteins | sample 1601731 | NCBI WGS metagenome assembly OKXB01 (sample SAMN04414077, study PRJEB24778) | human gut metagenome | material: faecal | host: Homo sapiens
ATGTCTACGCACAAGCGCAAAAAGAGACTAAAGAAGAATAGACATAAGAAGAAATAAGTCTATTTGAGTAACTCTGAAGAACAAACTTAATAAGAGACCTTTTAAGTTTGTTCTTTGCGTATTTAATAAGGTCTCACATTTTAAACACCTCTTTTTATAGTGATTAGTGAATTAGTAGTTGATGTACAACCCAAAGAGGTATCTATAGCCGTACTGGAGGATAAGAACCTTGTCGAGCTCCAAAAGGAAGCCCGCAACGTCTCTTTTGCCGTCGGCGATATATATCTGGGCAAGGTTAAGAAACTGATGCCGGGTTTGAACGCTGCTTTCATTGATGTAGGTTATAAAAAGGATGCATTTCTTCACTATCTGGACTTAGGTCCTAATTTCAACACCCAGCAGAAATTCCTCAAACAAGCATTAGGAGAACAAAAAGGAGATAAAAAAATCCCCACTATCTCTAAAATGCAGTTGCTTCCCGAAATCGAAAAAGACGGAAGCATCAGCAACGTGCTCAAAGTCGGACAGGAAGTGCTGGTGCAGATCGCCAAAGAGCCGATTTCAACAAAAGGTCCCAGACTGACTTCCGAGCTTTCTTTTGCCGGAAGATACATCGTGCTGATACCGTTTGCCGATAAAGTATCGGTTTCCACAAAAATCAAATCGAGCGAAGAGCGTGCCCGTCTACGCCAACTCATCCAAAGTATCAAACCGAAGAACTTCAGCGTAATCGTACGCACCTCTTCGGAAGGGAAGCGCGTTGCCGAACTCGATCATGAATTGAAGACATTACTGAAACGTTGGGAAGAGAACATTCCTAAGATCACCAAAGTAAAAGCTCCTGCACTCATCTACGAAGAAACGGCAAGAGCAGTGGCTTTGTTGCGCGACATTTTCAATCCCTCTTTTCAGAACATTTATGTGAACGATGCGGACATCTATCACAATATCCGCGATTATGTCAGCCTGATTGCCCCCGGACGGGAAGAAATCGTACAACGGTATACCGGCGAACTTCCCATCTTCGACAACTTTGCAATCACCAAACAAATCAAGTCCCTATTCGGACGCACCGTCACGTACAAAAGTGGAGCCTATTTGATTATCGAACACACGGAAGCCATGCACGTTATCGACGTAAACAGCGGGAACCGCTCAAAAGGCAGCGATGCCCAGGAAAAAACGGCGATCGACGTGAACACGGCAGCAGCAGACGAAATTGCCCGCCAATTACGTCTACGCGATATGGGTGGCATTATCGTAGTCGACTTCATCGATATGTCAGAAGCAGCCAACCGGCAGAAACTGTATGAACACATGCTGAAAGCGATGTCGGGCGACCGGGCAAAACATAATATTTTGCCACTGAGCAAATTCGGCCTGATGCAGATCACCCGTCAGCGTGTCCGTCCGGCAATGGATGTCGATACATCCGAAGCCTGTCCGACCTGTTTCGGCACAGGCACCATCAAACCCTCTATCCTGTTTACCGACAGCCTGGAAGGAAAGATCGACTGCTTGGTCAACAAACACAACGTGAAGAAATTCGCCCTGCACGTACATCCTTATGTTGCAGCATTTATCAAGAGCGGAAGATTCCCGCTCAGTTGGAAATGGAAACTGAAATACTCGATGGGTATTAAAGTGATTCCGAATCAAAGTCTGGGCTTCTTGGAGTACAAATTCATAGACTCCGACAAGAATGAACTGGACATGATGGAAGAGAAAGAAATCAAGTAACATAAAAGTCCCCGGATCTCATAAAAGTTCGGGGACTTTTTTAATAAAAGAAAAAACGATGAAACATTTTTATATTTGGCTATGGCTGCTCATACTGGTTTGCGGCAGCTGCACAAAAGAGACACATGAGTTGAGCGTATTGCATTTGAACATCTGGATGGAAGGAACAGTCGTCGAAAACGGCTTCGAGGCTGTTGCGGATGAAGTAGTCCGGATAGATCCGGATATCGTGATGTTCAGCGAAGCCAGCAACAAGGAAGACGCATTGTTCGTCCCCCGTATGCTGGATGCTTTGCGCGAGAGAGGGAAAATCTATTATGGACAAGGCAGCTCGCTGGACGTCGCATTGCTGTCCAAATATCCTATACTGGAACAAACAGAAAATATCCCACACAAAGACCGGGTACTAAGGACCCGTTTAGATGTGAACGGCAAACAGGTAGTAGCCTATACTGGGCATTTGGATTATACGCATTACGCCTGTTACCTGCCACGTGGATATAGCGGTGTGACATGGAAGAAACTGGAAGCTCCGATAACAGACAAGGCAGAAATCGAAAAGGCCAATAAAGAATCCTTGCGTGACGAATCCATCCGACTCGTGATAGAAGACGCCAAAAAGTCAGATGCCGATTTCGTGATCTTAGGCGGTGACTTCAACGAACCTTCCCACTTGGATTGGACGGAAGAAACGAAAGGGCTTTGGGATCACAACGGGGCGATAGTCGATTGGGACTGTTCCAAACTATTATACGAAGCCGGCTTCCGCGATGCCTATCGCGTCAAATATCCGAATCCGATCACCCATCCCGGCTTTACTTTCCCTTCGGACAATCCGGACATGCCGGTCGAACGGCTAACTTGGGCGCCTGAAGCGGATGAACGTGACCGCATCGATTTCATCTACTACATACCGGCAACCGGTTGGGAAGTGAAAGACGCCGTCATTGTCGGCCCCAAATCTTCCATTATCCGCAGCCAACGTGTCGAAGAGGACAGCCAGGATGTTTTCTCAACTCCGGCAGGTGTTTGGCCGACGGACCATAAAGGGGTGTTGATCAAGTTCAAATTCTGATCTTATTGGGGAGGGCTGTATCATTTAATACCGCCCTCCTTATACCGGTGGTTTACGAATTCCGCAATGCGTTCGTATGCCTTAGTGATATGTATATTCACGGTCTTTTCACTGATTCCTAAAACATCAGCGATTTCCCGATTCTTTAATTTATCGGAGAGGACAAGACGAAAAACCTCTCTACATTTTGGCGGCAATGAATCGATCGCTTGTTGGACCAACGCTTGGTACTCTTCATCCATCAAACTTTTTTCCGGTGTATCCGAATCCGGGATCAATTCGATCTCATACAAAGAGAAAGGATCCTTTTCCTGTACGTACCCCCTTCTCAGATAATGCAAAGCCTGATTTTTCACTGATATATACAAATAGCGTTCCGGTTCTTTCACATGGGACAATGTTTCTCGCTTTTGCCAAATAACAGTAAAAACATCCAGAATAGCTTCTTCAGCCAGCTCACGAGAGTTCAGATAGTAATAAGCCACATGGAACAGGCGCCGGGAATAAGTTTCAAACAATAACCGGAACGCCGCTTCATCTCCCTTCACTACTTTCCCAAAAAGAGATATGATACTCTCCTCTTCCATCTCAGATACAGTCCTTTTATAATATAATTAGTCAGTAAATGTAGTTAAAATTTCTTCAAGACACTGCCTAAAGATAAAAATGTTTCTTCTCATGAGTTCGATTTTGTAAGATCAAACAGCCTTCCTTTTAATCCCAACCAACCTGTTCCTTTTTTATCCGTCATTATTCAAACACTTGTCTAACATCTCTAGAACGCTTGTCTTCCAGGTACCGAATAAGTGTACTACAACTGTCAAACAAGATAAAACATCCTACTTATGGCATAATAGAACACAAGAGGATAATTAAATAACATAATATTTTTGCATCTTGAATAGGAGTTTTTTGCTTTACCTGTCATCTCTCTTTATAAAGCTACCGGAATAAGATGGAAAATGAACAGAACAATAAAGAACTCGAATCATTGACAAAGCGCATACGCTTCAAGTCTTTGCCATTTGATGAAAAGCAGATGTCCGACCGTTTAACAGACAGGGTCAAACGGCCTGTCGTCATTTCTTATGCCGGTAAAGGGAACTCCGTGTGGAAATATTTGTCTATAGCAGCATCTATTGCCCTCCTGCTGGTTACCGGTGCTCTGCTGACCGACAAAGCTCCGGAACAAGAGCTTGTTTATTATGAAACGACTGCCGTCCCCGATGCAAAAACAAAAATAACCTTACCGGACAGCAGTGTAGTTTGGCTAAATGCAAACGCTTGCCTGCGTTATCCGAGAGAGTTCAGCGAACAGATCCGGCAGGTTGAGATAAAAGGAGAAGCATTCTTTGAAGTCCGTAAAGACGAAAAGAAACCTTTTATCGTCCAAACCGATGGTATCGGAATACGAGTATTAGGAACAACATTCAATGTCGACGCAGAACCGGAAAAAACAGAGATCACTCTCCTTTCCGGAAAAATCGGGTTGTATAAAAGTAAAAATTTATCACAAACAGCAGACCGGATATTATCTCCCGGTGAACGTGCTATATTTTATAAATCCAGTAATAATCTGAAAGTATCAACCGTTCGATCGGAAAATGTGACTTCTTGGATCACTGGAAAATTTGTGTTTAGAGATACTTCTTTAGAAGAAATCATGCAGGAACTGCAACGGGCTTTCCATGTAAAGATACATATAGAAAACAAAAATCTGCGAAATCAAACATTTAATGCTGATTTTACCGGAAAAGAAACATTGGATGAAATATTATCAATCCTGCAAATATCCGCCCGGTATAATATAGAAAAACAGAAAGGAGAAATCTTCTTAAAGTAAATATAATGTTAAACCACAAAAAACAAAATTATGGACAGCACATGAGAAACATTACCTAATCCGTACCACACATACGGGCAAAAAAGAATTGGGAATGTTGCGACCATTCCCAAATTCCAATCATCAACCGGCAGGGGTAAACCTTGCCAAGTATAAAAAATTAATATCTACAAAATTATGGATAAAAATTCATTTACCGAGCAGAATCGTAAAGATTTTTCCTTAAATCGGCTTATCTGTATATCAGCCATATTCTTAGCCCTACAATTTATCAGTATATTCACTCTGTATGCACAAAGCCAAAAGTTCTCTCTGAATAAAGAGAATGCGACATTCGAAGAGATCTTTAAAGAGATTGAAGCTAAAACTGGTTACAAATTTGTTTACAACACTTCTGACATCAATAAAAGTGAAAGGGTCTCTATTCAGGAAACCGATCGGGAGTTAAACGATATATTACGCAGCATGCTGCGTAATAAAAGAGATATCTCTTTTAGGATTTCTAATAAACATATCGCGTTATTCAAAGCACAGCTCAAAAAAATCAGTGGTACAGTACTTGATGCGCAAAAAGAACCAGTCATCGGTGCTAATATCCTCATAAAAGGGACAGCAAATGGGACAATTACCGATATTAATGGTAAATTTAGTCTGGAAGCAACTGAAAATGACATCTTACAAATATCCTATATAGGTTATAACACTCAGGAAATTACAATTAAGAATCAATCTGTTTTGAAAATTGTTCTTCAAGAAGATCAACAAGCACTTGAAGAAGTTGTTGTAATCGGATACGGTGCTGTAAAGAAAAAGGATCTTACCGGCGCCGTTTCCCAAGTCAAGGCAGATAAATATACTACACAACAAAGTACAAACGTATTAGATATGTTAAATGGCACTGTTGCTGGTTTTAATTCCAACATCGGAACGTCCGCATCAGGTGCAAGTGAAATGGAGATTCGTGGTCCATCTTCTCTCTCTGCCAATAACTCTCCTTTAGTCGTATTGGATGGTGTCATATTCAATGGTTCCATCAATGATATTAATCCATCGGATATTGAAACTATTGATGTGTTAAAAGATGCCAGTTCAGCTGCCGTTTACGGTTCGCGTTCGGCAGCAGGAGTTGTTATCATCAATACCAAACAAGGCAAAGGAGAAAAAATGACAATCAACTTTTCCGCTCAATTGGGGGTAAATGACTATACGAAAGACATACGCCCGAATGATTTAGAAAGATTTATTCAACGACGTATGGATTTTCAACGTCGTATCAATCCGGACAAACCGGAAGGCTATTACAATAACCCCAACAACTTACCGACGGGAATAGACATCGACACATGGCAGAATTATGATGCTTCCTACCAAGAAGATCCTATGAGAACATGGATGACCCGTATAAATTTACGGGATATCGAACAAGAAAACTACCTCAACAGAAATACTTTCAATTGGTATGACGCTGCTACAAGACCTGGGTTAAGACAAAATTATAATGTCAATATTTCCGGCGGTATCGGTAAAACCAAGTATTATTGGTCATTAGGTTACACGGATAACCAAGGGTACATGAAAGGGGATAAATATAAAACCATTCGTTCACGTATCAATGCCGATACTAAAATAACCGATTACCTGACAGTCGGTATCAATGCACAGTTCAGTAATAAAGATCAAAGTAACGAAACAATCAAGATGAACGATGTCATACGGCAAAGCCCGTTAGGGCAACCCTACGATGAAAACGGAGAGTTGAAATGGTATCCGCATGATGATTCGGGTGTAGAGAAAAACCCATTCCTACTGTATGAAAAACGGGATAAATTTAATGTCATTCAGAATTTATTTGCAAATATGTATGCAGATGTGAAATTACCGTTCGGATTCAGTTACAAAGTATCTTTCATCAACCGCTACGATTGGGAGAAAAATTATTACTATGATCCTGCAACCATTCCTTCTGGAAATAAAACGAACGGTTTTGCCCAACGCATCAACCACTCGCTCTATGAATGGCAAGTTGATAACATCATTTCCTGGAAGAAGACATTTGGCGTACACGACTTTTATGCCACATTTCTCTATAATGCAGAAAAGAAACAAACTTGGAAAGATACGGCAGAAAACATTGATTTTTCACCTAGTGGAGCATTAGGATTCCATCAACTGAAAGTAGGAAGTGCACCAACCATTACCAACGAAGACACCTATGCAACCGGTACCGCGTTGATGGGACGCTTGAATTACACATTGCTGAATCGGTATCTGTTGACATTATCCATACGCCGTGACGGCTATTCGGCATTTGGTGTCAATAACCCATACGCGACATTCCCATCCAGTGCTTTTGCCTGGAACCTTTCTGAAGAACCTTTCTTCCATATAAATTGGATCGACAACTTAAAACTAAGAGTTTCTTACGGATTAAACGGAAACCGAGATATAGGAATCTACGATGCTTTGGCACAATTGGGAACCAGCAAATACTTGACCGACGGTACACTTATTTCCGGTATTTACACCAATACGATGGCAAATAGCAACTTGAAATGGGAAAAAACAAAAGCACTCAATTTAGGTTTTGATTTTAGCATTTTAGGGAACAAACTGACCGGTACAGTTGATTACTATAATATGAAAACCAACGACTTGTTACTAAAAAGAAGTTTGCCAGCCCTGATTGGTTATGCCAATGTTATGTCCAATATGGGCGAACTTCAGAATCGAGGTTTTGAAATGACATTGAATAGTTACAACATTCAAAATAAAGATTTCAATTGGAGCTCGACCTTCACATTCTCGTTCAACCGAAACAAAATCAAACATCTGTATGGTGAAATGATTGATGTCTTGGACGAAAACGGAAATGTCATCGGACAAAAAGAGGCAGATGACATTACCAACAAGTGGTTTATCGGACAATCCATCGATCGCATTTGGGACTACCGTTTCGATGGTATTTACCAATTAGGCGAAGAGGAAAACGCAGCGACTTTTGGCAAAGCACCGGGAGACACCAAGCTGTATGACAAAAACGGGGACGGCGTCTCTACGCAGGAAGACAAAATCTTCCAAGGTTACACAAAACCCCGCTTCCGCTTGGGATTAAGAAACGACTTTACGGTATTCAAAAATTTCCAGATCTCTTGTTTCATCCGCGCAGACTTAGGCCATTATGGAACAAACGGAATGCTTATGCACACTTCCCAAGTTGAAGACCGGGTCAACGCTTATGCGATGCCTTACTGGACTCCGGAAAACCCGACAAACAAATACACACGGTTAAATACAGTCAATAATCCCGGATTTACCATCTACGAATCCCGTGGGTTTGTCCGCCTTCAAGATTTATCGGTGGCTTACAATATCCCGGAAGAGATCACTAAAAACTTGAAGATAGGACGTTGCAAAGTCTATTTGAGCGGACGTAACCTGATAACACTGACAAAATGGTCCGGCTGGGATCCGGAATCAGGCAATACGCCTATGCCCAGAACGTTTACTTTCGGAATCGATGTCACATTATAATTATATAGGAGAATCAAATCATGAATAAATGGATTAAATATATATCAATAAGTATTGTCGGAATCTCCCTGTCGGCATGTGGAGATAATTTTTTAGACATTAAACCGCTGTCTATTTATACCCCGGAAAACGTATATGTAGATAAGGAAGGTTTTGAAGGTGTCTTAATCAACCTAAGAAAAGGATTGCGAGCCGATTTTTATGGACAAGGAGGAGGATTAGGTGCTGAATTGATTGCTTCAGACATCGCTATTAGTGCTAATAAACAGCAAGATGCCATACATAACTTTGATACACAAGTTCTCCCGACAGGGACAGGAGCCACTTATGATTTCCATGAAATATGGGATAGAGGATTTAAGCAAGTAAGAAACGCAAATGTCATCCTTGCACGTATTGACGGTGGACATTTTGATTCGGAAAAAATTAAAAATGCCATTATCGCCGAAGCTTATTTTCATCGAGCCTATTGGTATTATCGTTTCGTCAACTTATTTGGAGATGTTCCTTTTTTGAATAATGAATATACAGAACCAAAGTTCAACTTTTATACACATTCGCGAAAAGCAATTTTGCGTAAAATCACAGAAGACATGAAATTTGCCGTCCAATGGTTACCCCAAACGGTTGTTTCCGGAGCAGTTTCTCAAGGAGCAGGTTACCATTTATTAGCCAAAATACAATTGGCGGATTCTGACTTTGAAGGAGCCGTCCAGTCGGCTTCAGCAGTCATAGAAGGAGGGCTATATGCACTTATGACAAGCCGTTTCGGAGTAGATGCTTCTGATCCCCTATACAACACGATATGGGACTTGCATCAAAAAGAGAATAAAAGTTCATCCCTTAACAAAGAAGGTATCTTAGTCGTACAAGACCGCTTTGGTTTTCCAGATGCAGAAGCGGCAAACGGAACAAGATCCATGAGAAAATTTGTACCTGCATGGTGGAATACTTACATCAAGGATCCTAATGGGAAAAGAGGTATGATTGATACACGGGGAAATGAGTTTTTGATAAAAGTAGGACGAGGTGTAGGATATGTACGTCCTTGTAGTTATCATAACTATGAGATATGGAAAAATGCAGGAAACGATTTAAGACATAATAATACGGTCAATTGGTTTTCTACAGATAAATTCATCTACAACAATCCGGCATCTAAATACTTTGGTCAGCCAGTGGATATCCAATACACGAATCCTATCGATACCATTCACTGCTGGTATCCGTTCCCCTATTACAAAGTATATGTAGAAGATGAAGAATTGCCCGACTCTCCGGAAGGTGGACATTCAGATTGGTATGTCTTTCGTTTGGCTGAAACCTATCTGATCCGAGCAGAGGCCTACTTCTGGCTTAATCAGAAAGACAAAGCCTCAGAAGACATCAATGCAGTACGGTCGCGTGCCAATGCCACTCCCATATCAAGCAATGAAGTCACCATTAAGTACATTTTGGACGAGCGTGCCCGTGAACTATTTGCCGAAGAGTTCCGTAAATCGGAAATAACCCGTATTGCCTTTATCATGGCAGAGAAAGGGGTCAACGGCTATTCATTGCAAGATTTCTCCAAAAAGAATTTTTGGTATGATCATGTCATGGAAAAGAACGAGTTTTATAAAGCAGACGGCAAAATCTTATGGGGACCGAACGTTTATAAAATCAGTCCATTCCATGTGTTGTGGCCGATACCTGCCAATGCTATCGACAGCAATACGGGAGGTGTTATCAATCAAAACATCGGATATGTCGGTTGCGAAAAGAATGGAGTTCCATTAGAGACTATTGATAACAATCAATAAGAAAATATATCAAAGGGGATGTGTCGAAATTTACTATTTAGGCATCCCCTTTTAGTACCATCATTTTTATTTTAAAACTATTTTAATAACATAATATTGTCATGCTATGAACAATTATTTATTGCCATTATGTCTTTTCACCCTGCCGTTAGCAAGTTGTCAACAAAAAAAAGACAATAGGAACGACAAAGAAGAGCAGAAGAAACCCAACATCCTATTCATCTGCGTCGATGACCTACGGAGAGAACTCGGTTGCTACGGTTCAGTTGTCAAAACGCCAAATATAGACCGTTTAGCCAATGAAGGCAGCCTATTCTTCAACCACTATGTGCAGGTTCCGACCAGTGGAGCGTCACGAGCCAGTATGCTGACCGGACATCTCCCTAAAGCTAAATCAGAGCTCTCCAACGAAGCTTGCCGGACAAGGCTGTCAGATAAACCGGAAGGGGAAATCCCGGAAACGATGTTCCACCAGCTGCGCAGAAACGGCTATTATACGGTCGGTATCGGAAAGATCAGCCATTACGTTGACGGTTGCCTGTATGGGTATGAAGCACCTAAGACGGATATACCGGAATTGCCTTACAGTTGGGACGAGATGCTTTTTGATGCCGGGAAATGGGGAAACGGTTGGAATGCCTTTTTCGGATATGCAGACGGGACAAACCGGCAAAGCCGGAGAAAGCAAGTAAAACCATACGAATGCGCAGACGTGGCTGACGAAGGGTATCCCGACGGGCTAACCGCTAATTTGGCAGTCAAGAAGGTGAACGAACTGACAGCCAAAGGTGAACCATTCTGCTTGGCAGTCGGGTTCTTCAAACCCCACCTACCTTTTACCTCTCCTAAAAAATATTGGGACCTGTATGATGAAGCCTCCATCCCTCTTTCGCCGATGCCCGACATCCCGGAAGGTTGCAACACATTCAGTTTGCACGAAAGCGGAGAGTTTAACGGATACCAGCTGGGAGAAGAGAAAGCCTCTATACAAAAAAGAGTCTCTGACGATTATGCACGTAAACTCCGCCATGCCTATTTCGCTTGTGTCAGCTACATGGATGCCCAAGTAGGAAAAGTGCTTGACGCACTCGAAGCAAGTGGACAAGCGGACAATACAATCGTCATCCTATGGGGAGATCATGGCTGGCATTTGGGCGACCTCAGGGTTTGGGGCAAGCACACACTGCATGAGACATCCTTGAGCAGTGCCTTTGTCGTAAAAGCCCCCGGATGCAAACAGGGTATCAAAAATAACCGAATTGTCAGTTCTGTTGATATTTATCCGACACTGATGGAACTTTGTAAAGTTCCTTTACCGGATGGACTGGATGGCAAAAGCTTTGTCAAACTACTAAACAATCCGAATGATACAAATTGGGAAGACGCGGCCTACAGTTATTTCAGGAATGGTGTTACGCTCCGAACTTCGGAATATCGCTTTACCCGCTACGACAAAAAGGGAGAAACGATCACCGAGCTTTATCAATACAATCAAGATCGTACCGAACACAAGAACATCGCGCAAGAGAAGCCTGGAGTTGTGAACAAACTCCTGCCTATCTGGGAGAAAGGTATTACATTCAAGTATTAATAAAACATCGGAAATGTATCATAAAAAACCAGGTTCGCAGATGGCACGAATCAGACAGATAAGTTTATCCACGTACCTGGCTCTTCTACTTTCTCTTTACACTCGATCACTTCTTCGCTTTCGCCATATCCAGCGCCGAAGTTGTCGTGTAATACTTAGCCAGCATATTAGGCACTTCCCAATCCGGCAGTTTGCCGTCTTTCAGATAGTCAAGGAAATGTTCCGTCACTTGGCCGAAATGAGCTTCATGGCCTACACGGTATTTTGAGGGGATTTCGACTTGCCATACGCCGTCGCCTACCTTGTTCAAGGCCACACCAGGATATTCGGCTGAGACTTTTTCCATAGAAGCGGTAAGGTCCTTTTCGTAAGCGGCCAGATCCACTCCTTTCACTGCTTCGACAAACAGTTCCGGCTGATAGTTCTGTTCCTTGCCCTGGCGGATGACCAAGTCGGCCTTGCTGCCTTTCATGACGGAGAAATGGGTATCACCGCCACCTTTGGGGAAGGTATAATTCCAGATCACCGAAACCTTCGCTGTCACCCCTTTGATCTTATAAACGATATCACCGTTGCAATATACTTTCAATGTATCGTTTTCTACATCTTTCTTCAAGAAATCAGGATAAGCTTCCGTTCCCGTCACCTGTTTGAATTCTTCAGGGCTGATAGAAGTTGTCCAACGGTTGGCATCTATCAGTTCGATATCTTTCTTGTAGTCGATCACCTGATCCGGGAATGCTTCCCACTGCACAAGATCGACCAGATGAGTCGTCACATCGACGATACCTTCCCCCTGCTGAGTCACATCAAAAAACCAAGCCGGACGTTTCAGAGGAGTCCCGGAAACGACTTTAAAGAAATGATGCACACTTTCCTTGACGATTGCCGGTTCTTCAGGAGTGCCCTTTAACTGTTCACCATAAACAGCCGGAATGCAGGAAAGTTCGCGCTGCAAAACAGTTGTTATCTCATGACGTTCCGTCATAATATCGTACAACAAGATACCTTTCCCGCGAGCAATATCGAAACATTCCTTGAGCAGACCGAAATTCTCGCTGTTTATGGCCATCGGCTTATCCGCCAAAACATGAATACCGGCCATAAGTGTCTGTTTGATATACTCAGTCTTCTTCCCATTGTTTCCGGCTGTAATCATTACATTCCCCTTCTTTTCAGAAAGCATCTTTTCCAGGAAATCCGATCCCAAATAAACAACTTCTTTCCATTTGGTAGGAGAGTCAGTCCGTGTATTATAGCCATTGATCTTATTCAAATGTTCCTGCACATCGTCCCCTTCCGGAGCATACACATATACTTCGTCCGCCACTTGCTTATAAGAGTTCTTTTGTACAAGAGCTGCATGGAAATGACCGGGATCGAGCGTAACCAACTTTACCTCTCCCGAAGTCCTGGTCAGTTCGCCCGGCTTTTCTTTCTTTGTCAGACAGGAAGGCATCAACAAGAGCGATGCCACCGTAAAAATCAAATACTTCTTCATCTTATCACACATCTAATTTATTTTATCCGGATTCTCGATTAAAAAACGTTCTATTCCAGTTTGCAAACCATCTATTTCGGCAAGTCCTTTCAAACGACCGATCAAAGGATATCCAGGGTTAGCCCTCCTACCATAATCATCCAACATCCGTAAACCATGATCAGGTCGGAAAGGTAACCTTATATCCTTGCGTCCAACCTTTTTCCTCCGGATTTGTTCTTCTAGCAAAACCTTCACCACAGCAAACATATCGACACTTCCTCCCAAATGCCCGGATTCATAAAAGCCATGATCCGGTAAAAATGCCGTATTCCGCAAATGTACGAAATGAATACGGGAAGCAAACTCTTTCGCCATTAAAACCAGATCATTATCAGGACGTGCCGATAAAGAACCGGTACAAAAGGTTATCCCATTAGCAACAGATTCACATTGACTGAGTATCCACCGGATATCTTCAACCGTCCCTGCTATCCTCGGCAATCCAAGTAAAGGAAAAGGGGGATCGTCCGGATGAATACAAAGGTTCACCCCAGCTTCCTCCGCAACCGAAACCACATCGTCCAAAAACAGGACGAGATTATGGCGCAACTGTTCTTTCCCTATCCGATCATACGTTTTCAGATAATCGAGGAACTGTTTTTTATAATCTTCTCCTTCCCCCACAACACCATGAATGAATGCTTGTGTCACAATGATAATATTATGGGCCAGTTCTTCCTGCTGTTCCAAGGATAGTCCGGCAATTATCCCGGCAGCTTTTTCCTGAATATCCTTAGGATAACTTTCACGCGCCCCCTCCCGTTTGAGAATATAAATATCAAAAGCGGCAAAAGTCGGATAATCGAACAGCATGGATTCGGCTCCATCCGCGTTTTTATAATGCAAATCCGTCCGTGCCCAATCCAGCACAGGCATAAAATTATAACATACGGTATCTATACCACAGGCTCCCAAATTGCGCAAAGACTGCCGATAGTTTTCAATCAGGCGGGAACGGTCGGCGGAACAGATTTTGATTCCTTCAGAGACAGGAAGACTCTCCACAACACTCCACCTCATACCATGATTTTCTATCTCCTGCTTAACAGCCAAGATCTCCTCTACCGGCCAAACCTCACCAGCCGGAATATGATGGAGGGACGTAACAACTCCCTCCACTCCCATCTGCTTTAAATCGGCAAGTCTGACAGAATCTTTCCTGCCGAACCACCTCCATGTCTTCTCCAACGCCATACCTTAGACTCCGCTAAATGAGCTAAATCCACCATCGACCGGAATAACGGTTCCGGTAATAAAGCTGGCCTGTTCGGAACATAAGAAATGAACAATACCATTCAGTTCCCTGATATCTCCAAAACGCCCCATCGGAGTACGAGCCAACACTTTACGGCTACGTTCCGTATAAGTTCCATCCGGATTGATCAACACTGCCCGATTCTGGTCACCGATAAAGAACCCAGGAGCTAAAGCATTCACACGTATTTTTTCATTGAACTTCAATGCCATTTCCATTGCCAACCATTGTGTAAAGATACTAACACCGCTCTTCGCTACAGAATAACCCGGCACACGGGTAATAGCCGACAATGCCGCCATTGAAGAGATATTGACAATGCTACCGGATCCCTGATCTGCCATAGCTTTACCGAAAACCAAGCAAGGATAGACCGTCCCATTCATATTCAGATCAGTCACCCGATTGAAATCCTCGATTTTCATATCAAACACAGTTTGGTCTTCCCGCAACGTGGCTCCAGGCAAGTTACCGCCTGCAGTATTAACCAAGATGTCGATACTGCCCCATTCGGCAAGCAATCTTTCACGAGCTGCTTCCAAGCTGGCTTTGTCGAGCACATTACAAGGTATTCCGATCACTTCTCCAAACGATTTCAATTCATTTACTCGAGCATCCAACTTGTCTTGACGGATATCCATGATCGCCACCTTCACTCCATTTTCAACCAAACTACGGGCAATACTTCCCCCCAAAACGCCACCGCCACCAGTGACTATAGCGACTTTACCTTTTAAATTCAGTTCCATGACTTATTCACTCTTATATTGTTCAAACAACTGTGCCACATTGGCTTCTTTCACATCCCCCGCATGTACGGCCACCCGGTAACGCAAATTAATCTTTTCTCCTTTTTTCAAATTCGATTCTCTCCCGTTTTCAGGCCAATACATAGGAGTCGGAGACATAAATCCATAATCGCGGGTAAACCAAGGAGAAGGGAACCAGCGATTGGACGGATGCTGCATGATCGCAATGCCTTCCACCCCTGTTTGTCTCTTGCCGTAGCAATCGATCCAGGCCGATCCGACACCGAACGTACCTTTTTCACCCTTTTTGCCTTCCGAGTTGATCATCACACCCCCTTGTTTAACAGTCAGGTCAGCATCCACACGTGCACTGAACAGGGAATGGTTGGTTTTCAAAATCGTCACATCCATCAACATCTCCATTTCGATATCGAAATCTAACAGATACAAATCTTTGGAAGGAGAAGAAATCGTGATCTTCCGGCGGTCGATGACCGGAGCCTGGGCATCCGGACGTTTCCAGATACATTCGTCTTCAATCACAACCCTTTCCCCCTTAGCCTCGACGATACGGGCACCTATCGACACGATTTGTCCACGTTCAAGCCCTTCCTGCCAATAGTTTCCCCCATTCACACGGTCGCAACCGAAGAACAGGGAACTATGATGCGGGTATACCCCGTTGCGCATAGAGGTCACGGTTCCACCCGATACCGGTCCATTCACAGGGAAAAAGAACGGATATTTCTCATCCGGCTGGAAACGATAACTCGTAAAGAAATTATTACCGATCAAAACATCAATCCGGTTACCGATCTTTGTTGCTGAAACTTCTTGTTTTTGGGCCATAATATGCCCCGCCATTAAAAATGCGACTATTACCAATACGATCTTATTCATTATTCTATCACTTTAATCATTATTTCTTAATCGTCACCTTAGGAGGATATGCAAAATCATTCCACAACCGGTCAGCTCGTTCACGTGTCATCTCACCATCATACGAAAAGACACGATAGCGCAAGGTATAATGCTTACCCGGCATCAATTTCCAGTCTTTGTTTTTTGTCGGGGCGAAATTGACAAAAGCATCTCCCCTTCCCCCGTTCGCACCTTCATTCCAGATACGAAGCGGTTCCGGTGAATTGTAATTATCAGGATGTCCCAAGAACAACATACCGGAACGCCCTCCACGGCATTGTCCGGTGGTATAAATCCAGCGTGCCGTCGTCCCGTCTATTTCCTGGCGTGTCTTTCCTTCGGACGTAAACATCTCGCAGTTCTCTTTCGTCCATTCTTCCGTCGCACGCCATCCGAATCCAGCATAACGATAAGCTTTGATCAAAACAGGCAGTTCGGTCGCCGGATCCAACCCCGATTCAAAATCCCACAAGAAACCTCCGCCGACATTCCATGCCTTGACAGTCCATGATTCATTCATAATCACCTTTTCGCCGGAAGACGTAAAAATATAATGGTCCAACCCAGCTTTATAGCCGGCACAGATATCGCCTTGGTACGTCTGTTTGATATCACGCGCACGCACAGTTCCCTGTTTATCCCGCAGGTTCCACAAGTCATACATTTTCCCGTCATACTCTATACGAGTCCACGGATTCCATATACCATAATGATGATAATGGTCTTTAGGCTGTATCGCCGTCAACACATTCCCCGAAGGAGAATAGGCGGGATGAATGAAACCGCTACGCTGATAAGACAAATCCACTCCTGCAGGCGGGAAAACAGTTGCATAGTTGTATTGCAATATCTCACTACCATTCTGCTTCAAAACCAATGCTTTCCCCGTATCTTCCACCTTCATCGTTCCTGTACCGGCAGAACCTTTTTTCTGTTGGATAACAAATTCACGAGACTCACCGGAAGGAGTAATTCCATCCAAGACCCAATATAACACGGGAGTTTTATCATCCTTCCAAATCACCTGGCATTTGACAGGTTTCTTTTTCTTGCCTACCTTTTCAAACATAACCACTCCCGATTTCCTGTCTACATCCCAGCCGGGCACAGATACGGAAACGACACAGTCTTGTCTTTCAAAATCACCCGCTTCAACAACCACTTTCAATGATCTGGCGGCAAAGAGTGGCAAAGCCAGAAAACCACACAATAAACAAATTAAAATCCGTTTCATATCGATCAAAAATTATAAGGAGGACGATGCGGACGAGCAATCATCGAATTTGCTTCATCATCATTTTTAAAACGTTCCAAAATAGGATCCCAATAGAGCTTACGGTTCAATTTCATTGCAATATGCTGCAACAAACAAGCCGAACAAGAACGGTGAGCAACCTCAGCCGGCGTAATGTTTTGCTTTCTTGTACGAACACTTTCCAACCAGTTACCGTGATGGTCTCTGCTCTTATACAGATGCACTTCATTTTCTCCGATCACCGAAGTCAGGATCTTAGGATCCGACGCCTGCAAGGCTTTCGATTTTCCGGCCGTGGCGGGGTCATTAGCCGAAGCCTGGTATGCACCACGACTTACAAATATCCAGCCTTCCGTCCCGGTAAACAAGACACCGTTCGGTTTTTCATTCGTATTGGTAGTACCTCGGACAATCACACCATTGTCATACAACATTTCTGTTTCAAAATCATCTCCATGCACATCCCACAAACCACCAGAAGCAAAGGTGGCACGTCCTGATATTTCAATCGGTCCTGAATATTCCTTATCCATTGCCCAATGTGCTATATCGAAATGGTGTGCTCCCCATCCTGTAATCATACCGGCACCGAATTGCTCACAACGCAACCATCCCGGACGGCCATATCCTACCTGCGGATGCACACGGTCGACCATATAAGGCACGTACGGAGTCTGTCCTAACCAGAGATCATAGTTGAATCCTTTCGGGACAGGCACTGCTTCAATCTTACCTCCGGAAGGATCTCCGGGCAAGCGGACTTCGATTTCCTTCAACTGCCCGATACGCCCATTACGCACCAGCTCACAAGCATAACGGAATTGTTCCATAGAACGTTGCTGGCTACCGATCTGTAAAATACGTCCCGTTGCATTTACCGCATCGCTCATCTTGCGTCCCTCTTCGATAGTCAAAGAGGTCGGTTTCTGCAAATAGACATCCTTGCCTGCCCGAACCGCATCTATCGCTATTTTAGCATGCCAATGATCCGGCGTACTAACTAAAACCGCATCAACATCTTTATTGGCCAAAAGATCTTTATAATTTTCATAGGTAATCACCCCCGTATAGGGTTTCCCTAACTTTTTTGAATAATACCCTTCCACCAGTTTTTTTGCATCAGCCACACGGTTGGCATCCGGATCTGCTGCTGCAATAATCCGCACATCGTCATATTTCCAGACTCCGGGCATATCATGGTCCCGTGAAATACGTCCGGTTCCGATCGCTCCGATATTGATGCGGTTGGATGGTGCATTGGGGCCAAAAACAGAGGCTGGGACAATAGTCGGCGCGATGAACATACCGACACCGGCCGTAATCGATCTTTTCAGAAATTCTCTTCGTGTTGTACTCATGATAATAGAATTTAGATTTTTTTCTTTTGACAAAGATACGGAGATTGAACCCGGCGGATATATCTTTTTTTTGCAGATAATTGCACTATCTTGGGAAATAGGGTTAATGACTGTTTGTTTTAAAAAAGAAATAAAGGAAAAAACTATATTTGTTCCCGAAACAAGAATGATACGGGATATGGGAAACAAATTAATGCATGAGCAGTTGACAATATACGCAGGGACTCCGATAATAGCCAGACATTACGACTATGATAAGTTCACCTTCCCCTGGCATGTTCACAAAGAATTTGAAATCATATATGTAAAGGAGAGTTCCGGAGAACGGTTCGTGGCCGACAGCATGGAAATCTTCCAACCGTATGACCTGACTCTCGTCGGGCACAGTGTACCTCATTATATGAAAAGCGCAGCCGAATACGAGATCGGAGACATGTCGAAACGGGTGAAAGGAACAATTATCCAGTTCGAGGAGGAGTTCATGTCGCATGCCATCAACAACTACGCCGACCTGGCCCATATCAAAAAACTGCTCGACGAATCTGAACGGGGAATCCATTTCCCCTACCCTGCCAACCAGGAGATCATCACCTGCATAGAACAACTCCCCGACAGCAAAGGGACAATGAGAATCATCCATCTACTGCATCTGTTAGACCTAATGGCCAACTTCAAAGAGAAACGTTACCTCGGAAGCGTGCATTTCTGCCAGTCCATATCGCTAACAATGGACCAACGGATGGAAAAGATACTGACCTACCTCTCCGGCCATTTCAAGGAAGATATAGACCTGAATGAAATCTCTTCCCTGGTTGCCATGAATGCTTCTTCTTTCTGTCGCTATTTTAAAGAAAGATCGGGAAAAACATTTACGGAATATATGTTGGATCTTCGTATTGGCTATGCTTGCAAGCTATTGGTCGAAAACACGATGGATGTGATCCAGATCAGTATTGAATGTGGTTTCAACACGATAGCCCATTTCAACCGCATATTCAAACGTAACACCGGCCTTACTCCCACCGAATACAGGAAACAATTCTTAAAATAGAGGAGGTGTGCCAAAATATACTTTTCCCCGCACTAGACGGCTATAGCGACAAGCGCGGGAAAAGGCTATTTCGACACACCTCCCTCGACCTAAAATTAGATGTAAAAGAATGCTTTTTCTTATTTTGTCTTCGCTTTCGCCATATCCAGCGCCGAAGTTGTCGTATAATACTTAGCCAGCATATTAGGCACTTCCCAATCCGGCAGTTTGCCGTCTTTCAGATAGTCAAGGAAATGTTCCGTCACTTGGCCGAAATGAGCTTCATGGCCTACACGGTATTTTGAGGGGATTTCGACTTGCCATACGCCGTCGCCTACCTTGTTCAAGGCCACACCAGGATATTCGGCTGAGACTTTTTCCATAGAAGCGGTAAGGTCCTTTTCGTAAGCGGCCAGATCCACTCCTTTCACTGCTTCGACAAACAGTTCCGGCTGATAGTTCTGTTCCTTGCCCTGGCGGATGACCAAGTCGGCCTTGCTGCCTTTCATGACGGAGAAATGGGTATCACCGCCACCTTTGGGGAAGGTATAATTCCAGATCACCGAAACCTTCGCTGTCACCCCTTTGATCTTATAAACGATATCACCGTTGCAATATACTTTCAATGTATCGTTTTCTACATCTTTCTTCAAGAAATCAGGATAAGCTTCCGTTCCCGTCACCTGTTTGAATTCTTCAGGGCTGATAGAAGTTGTCCAACGGTTGGCATCTATCAGTTCGATATCTTTCTTGTAGTCGATCACCTGATCCGGGAATGCTTCCCACTGAACCAGGTCAACCAGGTGAGTCGTCACATCGACGATACCTTCCCCCTGCTGAGTCACATCAAGATACCATACCGGACGAGTCAGCGGTTTATTGTCGACCAGCTTAAACAGATGATGCACACTCTCCTTCACGATAGCCGGTTCTTCGGGAGAACCTTTCAACTGCTCGCCATAAACAGCCGGGATAGTGGAAAGTTCGCGCTGCAACATCGTAGTGATTTCATTCCGTTCAGTCATGATGTCATACAGCATGATGTTTTTCTGTTTAGCGATAGCAAAACATTCTTCCAGCAATTTAAAGCTCTGGCTGTTGATCGCCATCGGCTTGTCGGAAAGCACATTGATGCCGGCCTCAAGCGTTTTCTTGATATATTCGGTCTTCTTGCCGTTGTTTCCCGCCTGGATCATCACGTTTCCCTTCTTCTCGGCCAACATTTTTTCCAGGTAATCATCTCCCGTATAAACGATTTCATTCCAAGCCGTCGGATTCTCCGCACGTGTGTTGAATCCCTGGATACGTTTCAAGTGCTCATCCACGTCGAAACCGGTGGGTGCGTACACATAAACATCTTTAGAAACTTGCGGATAAGACACTTTCTGCACTAATGCGGCATGGAAATGTCCGGGATCGAGCGTGATCAACTTCACTTCTCCCGGTGCGCCGGTAAAGCCTTCAGCCGCCTTCTCCTGCTTTGTGTTACAAGAAGCTCCGACCAACAGAGCCGCCATAGAAAATACAAGATAGTTTTTCATACTATTATAATTAAATTATTGATAAGCTTTTACATTAGACTGTTTGCGGCCACAAAGATAATATAAAAACAAAATCATCTCTATGACTTCGCTATAAAACAAGAAGATTTTATTCGGCAATCACAGCTACCGGATTACTTTCGTCCATATGACTGCCAAGCTCCTCCACCAAAATTTCTCCTGGCTGCCCGAATGTTTGCCCTATATCTTATCATCAAGCTTTTCCCCCTTCTTCTTCTTCTCCTGTATATACAGCTCCACCGCCTCATGTGCCAGGCGGCGGAACTCCTCTTCGCCGGCAAGGTCGTAAACGAGGGTGGCAAGGCGGGCGTAGTAGCTCAGACGGAGGTCGCCCCCTTTTTAATCGCACCATAGCTGCGGCTACCGGCAAACAGTTCGCTTTTGTAAAGACGTTCGGTTATCCGGAAACGTCTCATCAGCTTTTCGACAAAAAGCCCCAAGGAAGGGAATGTAAACACCGTTTTCATGTTATAA
>OKXB01001548.1_pt1 | contig 21688 bp, 16 predicted proteins | sample 1601731 | NCBI WGS metagenome assembly OKXB01 (sample SAMN04414077, study PRJEB24778) | human gut metagenome | material: faecal | host: Homo sapiens
CATTGGGTGTCAGTAAGGAAGCCGAATATACACAGGCTTCCTTTTTTTTCGACCAAAACGGGCAGGCAAGTTTTGGTGTGAAGCAGCCGGAGGAAACCAGACACAATGAATTTATGCGTCAGTTCGAGGAGAATAAAAAGGCTGCCCTTGCCGGAAAATATAATTACCTTAATCCAAAGAAAGCAGAGAGTGTACCAAGTGAGTATGTAAAAGAGATACTTATGAAAGGAACTGGCTTTGTCGGTGGAAAAGGCAGGGTGTGTGAAATCTATCAGACAGAGATAGACGCAGGAACCAGAGCAAAGCGTATCAAGGCAGAATATGGTCAGGGTGGTGCAAGCTGGCCGCTTGACGGTCTGGGCTTGCACGGGTATGACACATTTCACGGTTCGGGACTTCGTATCCAATGGAAAGATGAAGATGGAGAAGTAGAAGGATACGTTTCGTGGAAGAATGTCGAAAAGGAAATCGGTGTACTTATCCTTACCGGAGAATACCAGTCGGAGACACCTCGTATTGATGAGCTTGCAATGGACGGACTTCGTGAAGATGATGAAGTCATTGACGCAGAGTACCGTGAAGTTGATACGCAGGAGGAGAAATCAGAAATTGATGATTATGCTATTCCTGATGAGCCTGACAGTTATGCTGTAAACAGAAAGGCGGCTGAGTTACGGTATATCAAACCGATTGATTATGCTGACCGTGTAGCTGCAATGGATGAAGATTTAAGAGATGCCATTGAGATACTTGTGTCAGAATGTAGCTGTTACACACCATTCCGTGCTTTCCTTATGGATGTGGTGCAGTCGGATTTTGCATTTATGCCGAATAAGCTGGAACTGATCTGTGAGATAGCGATGGGAAATGTTCAGGGTGAGAGAAAGGCATATTGCAATAATCAGTATGGACTCACAGAATACACTTTAAGCAGTGCAGATGTGAAAGTAAGCTACAAAAACAGAAATGGAGAGAGGGCAGGGGATACCGTATCATGGCGTGAGGTATATGAAATCTTATCCTATATGGTAAAACAGCCATTTTACTGTGGAGAGGATCAGAAAGCAATCTATCAGACCATAAAAAATAAGATTGACAGGGAAAAGATGAATCCTGTTTACCGCAAGTTCTTTGATATTGAGGACAGTGTGAGAGAAAGCCGTCTTAAAACCAGAGAACGGGCGATTGCATATGGCTTGAATACCAAGATTGACACGGATGGTCGTATAATTTCTGATGAGGATAAGAATGTATCGGCAGATATTCCGCAGAAGGATACCGAACCACAGGAGGCTGCCCCTGAAACACCTGCACAGGAAGTATTACCGCCAGTGGAAGGTCTGCGTGGAAAAGAAAAAACACAAGACCAGATAAAACTCAATTTCCATTATAACCTGTGGGAAACAGAAAAGGGTGGTGCAAAGACCAGATACCAGTGGAACATTGATGCAATCTGTACACTAAAGCAGATTGAAGCGGAAAACAGACTTGCAACACAGGAGGAGCAGATGGTTTTATCAAAGTTTGTCGGCTGGGGCGGGTTGTCACAGGTATTTGATGAGAATAATGCAGGGTGGACCAGAGAATATGCAGAACTGAAAGAACTTCTTTCAGATGAGGAATACAGTGCCGCAAGAGCAACCGTAAATAATGCCTTTTATACTTCGCCGGAGATTGCAGCGTGTATCAATTCAGCACTTGTGCAGTTTGGGTTTAAAGGCGGAAATGTGTTGGAGCCTTCTATGGGTATCGGTAATTTCTTCGGAAGTATGCCAGCACCAATGCAGCAAAGCAGGCTGTACGGAGTGGAGCTGGACAGCATATCGGGAAGAATAGCAAAACAGCTTTACCAGAATGCCAATATCAGTATTACAGGATTTGAAAACACCACATATCCGGATAACTTCTTTGATGTTGTTATGGGAAATGTGCCATTTGGAGATTATAAGATATTCGATCCAAAGTACAACAAGTATAACTTCCGTATTCACGATTATTTTCTGGCAAAAGCACTCGATCAGGCAAGACCGGGAGGTATGGTTGCAGTGATTACCACAAAGGGAACACTGGATAAGAGTAATCCGACTATACGAAAGTATCTGGCTGAGAGGGCAGAACTTGTGGGAGCAATCCGACTTCCGAATACTGCATTTAAGGATAATGCAGGAACTGAGGTGACTGCGGACATTCTTTTTTTACAGAAAAGAGAGCGAAAAATTGATATAGAGCCTGACTGGGTACATCTTGGTGTCACAGGTGATGGCATAGCAGTCAATTCCTATTTTGCAGAGCACCCGGAGATGATGCTTGGTACAATGCAGTATGATACAAGGATGTTCGGACAGGACAGCAGATATACCGTCTGTGTGAATAATGATGAGAACTTCAATCTGTATGAAGCACTCAATAAGGCAATCAGTAACATCAAAGCACAGATGACAGATTTTGAGAGACTGGCAGAGAATGAGGAACAGACAGAGGAAGTCATTCCCGCTGATCCGGATGTCAGAAATTATACTTACACATTCTTTGAAGGAAAACTTTACTACAGGGAAAATTCAGAGATGGTAAGGCAGAAAGTATCACCGACAGCGGAGGGGCGTATTAAGAGCCTTGATGAAATCAGACAGATAACAAGAGAGCTGATTGATATCCAGATGGAGGGCTGTAGTGATGAGGAGCTTGCAGACAAACAGCAGCTTTTGAATGTAAAATATGATAAATTCGTTGGAAAGTATGGAGCAATCACTTCCAAAGCAAACCGTACAGCGTTCAGGGATGACAGCGATTATCCGCTTCTTTGCAGTCTGGAAGAAGTAAATGAGGACGGGGAGGTGAAGAAGGCTGATATGTTTTATAAGCAGACGATTAAAGCAAAGTCCGTGGTGGACAGGGTAGAAACTGCAGTTGAGGCTCTTAATGTATCGGTCAATGAGTTTGGATATGTAAATATTCCTTATATGCTCTCCATTTATGAAACAGACAGGGATACTCTCATAAAGGAACTCGATGGAATTATTTTTCTTAATCCTGACCGTTACAATGAAAATAACCCGGACGCAGGCTGGGAGACAGCAGATGAATATCTGTCAGGCAATGTAAGGGATAAGCTGCGTGTTGCAAAGGCAATGGCGGCTGATACCGACGATCCACAGGCAGAAAGATTTGCCGCCAATGCCGCAGCCTTAGAGAAAGTTCAGCCGGAATGGATTGAAGCCTCGGATATAGATGTAAAGATTGGTACAACTTGGATTGAACCGCTTGATTATGAACAGTTTATCTATGAGCTGCTTAATACACCAAAAAGGGCAAGGGCAATCAGAACGGAGTATTATAATTCCGGTATTCAGGTACACTTGAATAAAATGAGTATGGAATGGTTCATTGAGAACAAAAGTATGGATAAACATTCCGTGGCGGCAACGAAAACCTATGGTACAAGCCGGATGGATGCTTATTCTATTTTTGAGGATACCCTGAACTTAAAAACGGTCACTGTCAGGGACAGGATTGATGATGGTGAGGGCAAGTACCATTATGAAGTCAACAAAAATGAGACAATGCTTGCAAGGGAAAAGCAAAATATGATCAAGGAGAAGTTCAAGGAATGGTTATTTGCAGAACCGGAACGCCGACAGAAGTATGTGGAATATTATAATGAAACCTTCAATAATATCCGCCTGCGTGAGTATGACGGAAGCCATTTGCAATTTCCGGGAATGAACCCTGAGATTGAATTAAAACCGCACCAGAAAAATGCGGTGGCACGAATCCTTATGGGAGGAAATACTCTGCTTGCCCACTGCGTCGGAGCCGGAAAGTCGTTTGAAATGATGGCTGCGTGTATGGAACAGAAAAGGCTCGGACTTTCCAATAAGACAATTATGGTAGTGCCAAAGCCGCTTATCGGGCAGACGGCAAGTGAATTTTTAAGGCTTTACCCGTCAGCAAACATCTTGGTTGCAACGGAGCGTGATTTTGAAAAGAGCCGGAGAAAGCAGTTTGTATCAAGGATTGCGACAGGCGATTATGACTGCATCATTATGTCGCACTCGCAATTTGAGAAAATTCCAATTTCGGCAGAGAGAAAGGAGCGAATGCTTAATGAACAGATAAATGAGATCACCTATGCGATTGATGATATGAAGGAGCGGAACGGGGAACGCTGGACCGTAAAGCAGATGGAAAGCCAGAAGAAAAAGCTGGAGGAACAGCTTAAATCCCTGACCGATGAGAGCAGGAAAGATGACCTCATTACCTTTGAGGAGCTGGGTGTTGACTCTATTATGGTAGACGAAGCACACAATTTTAAGAACCTTGCCATTTTTTCAAAGATGAATAATGTGTCGGGAATCAGCAGTAGTGGGGCTAAGAAGTCAACGGATATGCAGCTTAAATGCCAGTATTTATCAGAGATAAATGATGGCAGGGGCATTGTATTTGCTACCGGAACACCGATAAGCAACACGATGTGTGAGATGTATGTTATGCAGCTTTATTTGCAGAAATCGGCACTTGAGGAGATGGGAATTCATCATTTCGACTCGTGGGCGGCTAACTTTGGAGAAGTAACAACGGCACTGGAGCTTACGGTTGAGGGCAGTGGTTTCCGTTTCAAGAGCAGGTTCAATAAGTTTACCAATCTGCCGGAGCTTATGAACATCTTCCGTGAGGTTGCCGATGTGCAGACAGCGGATATGCTTGACCTTGATGTGCCAGCTCTGCGTGGCGGCAAGCCTATCATCGTGGAGTCGGAGCCGGACTGGTATGTGAAGCAGGTAATGGAAGAATTTGTTGTAAGAGCAGAAAGGATAAGGGGCGGGGGTGTTGATCCAAGTGTTGACAACTTCTTAAAGATTACGCACGAAGCAAGACTTCTTGGAACAGACGCAAGACTGATTGATAAGGACGCACCGAACAACCCGGACGGAAAGCTCAATAAGGTAGCGGAAAATGTCTGGAAAGAATATGTAAAAGGAAATGCTGATGGTCATATAGGCTGTCAGCTTATTTTTTCGGATATTGGAACACCGGGACCGGACAAGGACTTTACGATTTATGATTATCTGAAGGAGTCACTTATCCAATATGGTATCCCTGCGGAGGAGATAGCATTTATTCACGATGCAAAAACAGACGCACAGAGGGATGCACTCTTTAAGGAAATGAGGACAGGTAAGAAAAAAGTCCTTATCGGTTCGACAGATAAGTGCGGAACCGGAGTTAATGTACAGACACACCTTGTTGCAATGCACCATGTCGATTGCCCGTGGAAGCCTTCTTCCATTGAACAGAGGGAAGGCAGAGGTATCCGACAGGGAAATAAAAACGATGAGGTGGCAATCTACCGATATGTTACAAAACAAACCTTTGATGCATACAACTGGTCACTTGTGGAAAACAAGCAGCGTTTCATCAGTCAGGTTATGACAAGCAAGGCAGTGAGCCGAAGCTGTGAGGACATTGATGAGGCAACACTTTCTTATGCGGAGATTAAGGCGGTTGCGACAGGCAACCCTTTAATCAGGGAAAAGATGGAGGTTGACAATGATGTCCAGAGATTAAAGCTCTTAAAAGCGTCGTATGATAATCAGAGATACGGATTGCAGGATAATTTTATGATCAAATATCCAAAACTCATCAAAACTGCGACAGAAAAACTTGCCAATGTAAGGGAGGATATAAAGGCAAGGGATAAGGAATTGATTGATAACCCGGACTTTGCCATTACCATAGGCAATGCAACTTATACAGAGCGAGTGGATGGTGGAACCGTAATGCTTGAAGCAATCAGCAAATGTAAGACAGGCGAAACCACTCCAGTCGGTAAGTTCCACGGCTTTGAGCTTTTGGTGGAAAAGAATTTCCTCAGTATCAACTATATGGTGCTTCGTGGAAAGACGGAATACAAGGCAGAACTTTCCACAAGTCCGGTGGGAAGTATGGTAAAGCTGGAGAACCTGTTCAACGGACTTCATGAAAATGTTGATTTTCTGGAAAAGAAGATTGAACAGTACCAGAATGACCTTGAGGCTTCAAAGGCGGAGTATGATAAGCCGTTTGCATATAGTGCAGAACTGGAAGAAAAACTTGCAAGGCAGTATGAATTAAATGCCCAGCTTGACCTTGAGAACGCAAAGGCTATGGATGCAGATCTTGGCGGACCGGACGAAGAAAAGTCTGAGGACAGAATAGAAAATGCGGGTATTGTTGCAGAGGATAAGGGAATCTATATGCCAGACAGAAACAGGAAAAGATAGGAGTGAAACTCTATGAGCATAAGGAAAGTGGTCGCAGGACTACTGATTACAGCAGGGATTGCCATTATGGCAGTCCCTTTTTTCTGGCGTACAACCGGAGAGAGAAACACGAACCAGCTCATAAATGAATTTGAGCAGACATTGGAGGAGAAGCAGGATGAAAGGTCAGAGGTTGAGAAAGAGCAAACCACCGTTAGTAAAGAGGAGAAAGCCATTCTTAAAGAAGGCAGTATCATCGGCATTATTGAGATACCGGGAATAGATATCAGATACCCGGTAATGGAAGAAACCGGAAGTGAAATGCTGAATGCCGGGACAGGGAACAATGCGTTTTATTGTCAGGTGCAGATATAAGGAGGCGGCAGATGAATAAGAGATACCGACTGGGGGAGATAGAAGAAGCAGTATCGGAAATGGAGGAGCTGATCGACACTCAGGATGATATTGCAGAGATTGATGATGACTTTCAGATTGTCGTAAGCGGCTGGTCTGTGTATGTCGAAAGCCTGAATCTGACACTCAGACAGGGAATAGCCTGTGTATGGGATGCAGAGGAAGGATTATTTATGCCTGATTTTGATGTGACTATCGTGTATGAGGGGAACATTGAAACACAGGAGTGGCTCTATTACGAGCAGGACGGAATGGTCGTTACACTTGGCAACTGGTTAAATGGCAGATTGTCTTGTGAACAGATAGAACAGCTTTGGTGTGAGCTTATCATACCAGAAAACAATGATAATTCAGAAGTATAAGAAAGAGAGGAACAGCGTATGAAGTATTCAATTAAGGTAAACGAGGTAAGAGCAAAAGATGGCAGCAATATCAAGGGTTTTGCGACCGTGGTATTTGGTGATTCATTCAAGATTACCAATATCGCAATCCTTGAAAATAAGGAAAAGGGAGAGCTTTTTGTATCAATGCCAAGATACCGTTCAAATGAGCGTGATGAGAAAAACAGCGTGATTTATAAGGATGTATGCAATCCTATCACGGCAGAGTTTCGTGAGGAACTCTATACTAATATCCTTGAGGCTTATGCAAAAATCAGGGAGCCGGAGAAAGCAGAAACACAGACACAGGGAAAAACTCAGGAAATGCCGGAGTTTTCCGTGACGGTAACACCTTATGAAAGGGAAGGCAGTAATATCAAGGGACTTGCCCGCATTTATTTTGAAAACAGCTTCATTGTAAATAATGTAAATATCCTTCAGGGCAAAGAAAAAATCTTTGTATCAATGCCTTCTTATAAGACAAAGCAGGTGGACGAGAATGGCAAGCCAATCTATCAGGATGTCTGCTATCCGGTCACAAAGGATTTTAGGGAGAAGCTCTATAATGAGATTATTGCAGAGTATGAGAAAGCAAAGGATAAGAGCAATGAAAAGGCAAGGGAGAATGCCGAGAAGAATCATGGAAATCCGGATAAAGACAAGGATAAAGAGGCAACACCCTTTCGATAATTAGTACACCAAGGGGCGGCCAAGGCTGCCCCATTTACAGAATGGAGGAACGATATGGATATGGAGATAGGAAAAACACTTACCAATGAGGAGGTCATAAGAAAACTTCTTGAACTGCTGAAACAGAATACCATGAAAGAACAGGCAAACGGAGTTTATGAGCTTTGTGCTTATGTGGACAGTATGACACATAAGGTGGAAGACATGACAGAGGAGATTGCAAGACTGTGCGAAGACATCCAGAAGATGAGGGATGATACCTTTACAAACAGATTTAAAAAGTCGTTATCGGAAGCTGCTGACCGTCTTGAGAAGCGTTGTGAAGAGATTAAGCAGCAGATATTTGAGGTAAAGGTAAGTATCAAGAATAAAGCTAGTGATATTATGGCTGATTTCAAGATGCGTGGGAAGGAGGCTCTGAACCGTGTGTCGGAATTTATCGGTTTGAAAGATAAGCTTGCAGGAATCTGTAACAAGGTAAAAGGGGGAATTGCTGATACTGACTGCACACTTTCAAAGATTGATGCATTTTGTAAGGGAATGCGTGAAGCTACTCAGAAGGTTGCAAATACCTTTAGAACCTTTGCTGATAAGGAAGAGGTGGACTACTCACAGAAGGAGCAGAAGTTTTCAAAGACAGAGCTTGCAAAAAAGCCTTGGAAGTGGCAGAAGAAGGTGTATGAGTCTATGGTGCTTCATCTGGATGCAGCTATTGATAAGGTGGAAGATTTATCGAGAGATGAAGAAATCAATCGAATGGAGAAAGAGCAGATAAATACTCTAGAACATGTGACAGATATTGATAAGTATATCCAGAAGGATATAGCACCGGTTGTATGTGTTGCAGAGCCTTCGGAGTATCAGTTTGGTTCAGAGGCATTTGAAGCAGCATATCCTAAGATGGATATGGTAGTGAAAGCTGATGAGAAGACTCCTGTGGTTCCGAAGAGCGGGAAAGCAAGGTAATTGCCTATGACGGATAAGGAGAAAAGGTGTTGATTGCAGAATTAGAAATGACACAACATCAGTGTATTTAAATTGATTCAGGATTTACTGGTGCCATTCAAGGAAAAAGAAGAAATCAGTTTCAGTTGCTTATAGCCAAGCTTCCTGATACTCATAGGGTAAAATGCTTTGCCAGGGCAGCTTTAAATACCGCAGAGCAGTCCATGCAGTCTGTTCTTTCCACAGCACGCTCCAGACTGAACTTCTTTTTGGGTTCCGAATTAGAACAGATACCATGCTTTGATACCACAATCGATACTGAGATATTTTGTAAGTAGAAGACAGAGGTATTTTTAGTTATGCTGGAAGATGATAATACCAAATACTTTATTATCTCTCTGATTTTGCAGCAGCTTTACAGGGAGTGTCTGGTGGTGGCAGATGAGAATGGCGGAAAACTGGAGAACCGCATTGTATTTTATTGGGACGAGGTAGGTACGATTCCAAAGATTGAAAGTGCCGAGATGATGTTCTCGGCATCACGCTCCAGACGAATCAGTATCGTTCCCATGATACAGTCCTTTGCACAGCTTCAGAAGAATTATGGAAAAGAGGGCATGGAAATCATCGTGGATAACTGTCAGGACACTATCTTCGGCGGCTTTGCACCGAACTCAGAGTCCGCAGAGGTGCTGTCCAAGAGCCTGGGCAACAAGACAGTCATTATCCGCATTTCCTGCATACACTGCCTCTGGGATACAATATCTTTCTCGGTATTCTCCAAAAGCTTGCTTAAATTGTTTAAAACTTTTTTCTTTTAAATGTAAGTCTTCTATAGAAATATACCATTTTGCAGGAGACAACACTATTTTCCCATATTTTATACGTGGGAAAATTTTATATTGTGAACTCATACAAAAACTTTGTATCGCAAAAACATTACTATAATTCATGTTAGTAACCTCATATAAAAAACGAAGTGTATTACTATACAAAGACGGTACTAACATATTAGGCAGTAATATTCGAACATGCTGATTGTTTTTTAAAGAACGAACATAAAACATATTTGTCTCTTGCGATATCCCAACAAACAAATCATTTAACTCTATTTTGATTTTTTCGTCTGGTAAATTTAGAGATACCGCTAATTGCAATTTATTACCATATGTATTCTGACAAAGATTATAATACCTTCCATTAATTGGCATCTCATGTCCTTCTATTAAAAGTGTTCCCCTATCATGTGACAATGCTCTTTCTTGGTTATATAAATTCTCTAAAAACAATTTAGTTTTCTCATCCTCAAACAAATCCGTAAATCTACCTATGGCTTTACACGCTGAATCACTTCCTAAAAGTGGCGATGTTACTAATAGAAAATCACCTTTTTCGATATCCTCCTCTGATTCCCCCATTATGTAAAATGCTAATTCCATGGAATCTAAATCTTGCTCTGTCAATTCATTCTTCTTATTAAATATCCACTTTAAATCTAAATCTTCCAAATCAACCGAAAGTTCTTTATTTTTACAAATTGCCAATTTCTCTGTAATTATTTTCATTATTCTATCTGCAATATAACTTTTAGAAGCTACCAATGGATTGTTAGTTTTGGGATTGCTATACCCAGCAGGAGCACCCAAACCAATATCTGGATCTAATAGTTGTTGTACTGCTATTTCTTTGTTATGAAAGCGGAAGTGGTAAGGCTCATTTTTGAATCCTATCTAAACGGTACCGGAACATACCTCATCAGTAAAATGCTGAATGAGCAGAATATCCCGACCATACGTGAGAGCGAGCAGTGGCAGGACAGCGTGATTAGGGAAATCCTGAAGAATCCGGTGTATGAGGGAGATGCCCTGCGGCAGAGGACATACACAGAAAAGCAGTTCCCGTTTGTCCGAAGGGGAAATACTGGGCAGATGCCAATGTATCTGACAAGGGATGCCCATCCGGCGATTGTCACCCACGAAGAAGCGGAGGCGGTAAGAAGCATCATGGAGTACCGGAGCAGGACCCTTCATATGGGAGGAGAGAAGTGCCAAAACAGATACTTATTCAGCAGCAGAATCATCTGCGGGGAATGCGGAAGCCATTTCCGTAGACAGAAGATATACATCGGAAAGCCTTATGAAAAGATTATCTGGACCTGCCACCGTCATGTGGAGGATAAGGAGAGCTGTCAGATGAAGGCAATCCGGGAGGATATGCTGCAGCAGGCATTTATCACCATGTGGAACAAGCTGTACACCAATCAGGGGACGGTGTTAGAACCCCTGCTAAAAGCACTGGCCGGGCTGGCAGCAAACCAGCCGGATACCGAAGAAACAGAACAACTGGATAGAGAAATAAATAGTTTGAGCGAGCAGAACCGAATCTTGAATCAGGTCATGAAGAAGGGATATATGGACTCTGCTCTTTTTATGGAAAAGAACAATCTGCTGGCACACCGGCTGACGGAATGCAGGAGAAAGAAAACGCTCCTTGCAAGAAAGCAGAAACGGACAAAGGAGATTGTAAGGACCGAGCAGCTCATAGGACTTCTGAAAAAGGAAGGATACCAAAGGGAATTCAACGAGGAATTGTTTGACCTTACAGTTAAGGAGATTCGGATATCCCTAACCCACGAAATCACCTTCTGCCTGCATAACGGGCTGAGCCTGACGGAAGAGGAAGGAGGGGATGCGGATGCAGTGGCATACACCAATCGGGTATAAGGTCATAAACGGAAAAATCGAGGTTTATGAGGAACACAGAAAACTGGTGGAACAGATTTTCAGGGATTATGACAGCGGCATATCCGCATGGCAGATTGCGAAGAGTCTGAAGGGGCTGGGCGTGAAAAATGCAAATGGAAGGGTGGCATGGACCCATGCTTCCATAGGAAGAATCCTGGAGAATTATAACTATCTGGGAACGGAGTATTATCCGCAGATTATAGAAAAGGAACTGTTTGACAGAGTCCAGAAAAGACGGGAGCAGGTAAGAGTCGAAGGAAGCCGGGGAAAACACAGACCGGAAAAGAGGGAACGGCTGTTATTTGGCGGGGGTTTAGTCTGTGCGGAATGCGGCAGCGTTTACAGCCACATTCAGGCACACAACAAAAAGAGAAAGAACGAGATTCCGAAGTGGAAGTGCAAGAACTATGTGACTGGCAGAACAAAAAACTGCAGGAACAGTTTTATTACAGTCGGACAGACAGGTGGAAGAGGTGTGTATCCATGCCATCAACAGCCTGATACGGAACCCGGACCTGATGGAGAAGTACCAGGAAAAGCCGCCGCAGATCAGCCCAGCATACCGGAGACTTGAGACACGGCTGGAGAACATAAGAAAAGCAGCTTTAGAAGAGGGTACAGATACGGATATGGATACCGGGCAGCCCTGCACCGGAGAAACCGGTACGGAGGAACTGACAGCACTGCTTTTTGAACGGGCGGTGGAACGCTACAAAACCCTTGAGGTAAGGGATGAGGACATCCGATCAGAGGAGATGAAAGAAACACTTGCCGGCAGGGAAGAAATCACAGAATTTGATGAGGAACTGTACCGGAAGCTGATAAAACAGATTTTAGTGTACAAGGACAACTCAGTCAAAATCATTTTTCACAATAACAACAGTATAAAGATTGGATACGGAGAGGAATAAAATCCCTGTCATCCGTATCAGGGAAGGAGGAGAATATGCCGGCTACAGCAGTCCAAAAGAAAGTATCCATGATTCCGACAAAACCCCAGTATGACAGAAGCATTAAGCTGTCAGAGAAGAAACTGCGGGTAGCAGCCTACTGCCGGGTCAGCACGGAGCTTGAGGAGCAGGAAAGCAGCTATGAGGCACAGGTGGAATACTACACCAGAAAGATACAGGAAACAGAGAACTGGAAACTGGCGGGCATCTATGCCGATGACGGAAAGAGTGCCACCAACACCAAGAAGCGTGACGATTTCAAGGCCATGATTAAAGATGCAGAAGGCGGTAAAATCGACATGATACTGACGAAATCCGTCAGCCGTTTCGCCAGAAACACCGTTGACTCCCTGCTGACCATTCGCAAGCTGAAAGAAAAGAATGTGGCGGTGGTCTTCGAAAAAGAGGGCGTCAACACACTGGACGGAACAGGGGAAATCCTGATTACCATCTTAAGCAGTCTGGCACAGGAGGAAAGCCGGAACATCAGCGAGAACACCCGCTGGGGCGTGGTAAGGAAATTTGAAAAGGGAAAGGTCATTGTCAACCATAACAAATTCATGGGATACACCAAGAATGAAAACGGGGACCTGGTCATAGTCCCCAAAGAGGCGGAAATCGTCCGGCTGGTTTTCCGGCTTTATCTGGAAGGATACAGCGCGGGAAAGATAGCAAAATATCTGGAAGAGCAGAAGATAAAAACGGTAACAGGATTGGAAAAATGGCATGATACGGTTGTGTTAAAGATGCTTAGGAATGAGAAGTACATGGGAGATGCCCTGCTGCAGAAGACCTATACGGTGGATTTTATGACCAAGAAAAAGGTCATGAATAAAGGAATCGTACCGCAGTATTATGTGGAGGATGACCATGAGGCAATTATACCGAAAGACCTTTTTTACAGAGTACAGGAAGAACTGGTAAGGCGGGCTTCCGTCAACAAATCAGCAGTCGCAAGAGAGAAGAAAAAGAATGGCAAGCATTCTTCGAAGAGCAAATATTCCTCGGAGTATGCCCTGACGGGAATCCTGCTCTGTGGGGAATGCGGACAGGAATACCGGAGAGTCACCTGGGCGAGAAACGGCAAGAAAAAAATTGTCTGGCGATGCAGCAACCGTCTGACCAACGGCATCAAGTACTGTAAGGATTCCGTCACACTGGAAGAAGGAATATTAAACAGGGCGGTCATGGAAGCCATCCACCGGATTACCTACAATGACGGAAATTTCGCATCCGCACTCAGACAGAATGTCATCCGGGTAATCGGAAGCTACGGAAGGGAGCAGAAACCGGACGAATACGATGAGAAAATCAAGGCAAAGCAGGAAGAGATGGTGTCGCTGATTGCAGAGAATGCCGCCATCAGCTCCTACACAGACGAATTTGACGAGAGATACCGCAGGATTGCAGAGGAAATCAGCACCTTAAAAGAAGAACAACTGGAAGCCAGAAGAAAGAAAAAACTGGCAGAGAGCTATGACCGGAGATTGCAGGATATGGATGATTTCCTAAAACAGCAGACCTGCCAGATGCCGGAATTTGATAATGACCTTGTGCGAAGACTGATAGCAAACATTAAAGTGGTGTCAGCGGACAAGCTGCTGATACAGTTCCAGTCGGGAATTGTCATGGAACAGGAAATCAGATATGACTGAATTTAAGGCAGGAATGACAACTGAATAGGGAGGTGGTTCCTGCCTGTAAAATCAATCCTACGGATTTGCGGTAAGAATAAAATGCCTGGAGAGCCGGGCGTTTTATTGTTGTCGTAAAGTTTAAAAAGAAGAGGTTTCGGTTGGAGTTGTAATTAATTTGTTGTATAATGTTGAAAGAGAAGGATTTGTGAATTTATTGTTGATTAAGAGGAAAGAAAAATGGCACAGTTTAGAATAAAAACTAGTAAAAATGAAGTATTATGTCCAAGCGAAATGGAGAAGCATGAAAAAAAATCATTATTTGATAAATGCAAAGATGAAAAATTGAAACTTTTTTGCAATTGTAATGGGGCTTGTGAATATAAAGTGCGTAATGGAAATTGGGCAATATATCCATGTGGTCAAGGAAGACAAGCAGAACACGAGGATTGGTGCCCGAAATCGAAAGTATACTTAGACAAACGCGATTATAATGCTGGTTTTTTGATTGATGATGAGACAGGGGAGGTTCGGGTGCATTTATCAGAACCACTAATGCACCAGGAACAAAACGATGATGAACCGAATGAAAATGAACCAAATGAAAATGTTCCACGAAATCATGATGGGGGAGGCAGAAGATATCCTCGGCATCAGCAAGGAGAAATTACAATTTCTGCAATGATAAAAAAGATGAATATGCTTACATTTAAGCATGTTGCATTTTACAAAGGAAATAAAGAGACAGAGTATCCTAAAACAGATGTAATGATTAAGAAAATGTTCTGGGCGGAAAAGAGGACAAGGGTAGGTGCTAAGAAAAAATGTATTGCTGATTTAAGCCGCCTAAAAGATGGTCTGGAATTTGTATATAAAGAATTGGCAGAGATACCTCCGTATAGAGTAGATGATAGAATTACGCGTTTGGTAATAAAAGAAGAGAAAGATGGTAAGGCGTTATCGGTTCCTGTTTATACACAAGAATTAATTAGAGCACTTGAAGAGTACGAAAATACATACGCGACTAATGACCTATCTAATAGAAATATTATTTTAGCAGGATTTAGAGATAGGTACGCAATGTATAACTTAAGATTTCTGTTAGTGAATGATTATGGATTGTTTTCCGAAAGTAATTATGAGGTGCAGATGTATAATGCAATTTGCGAAATAATGAACCAAAATAGATTCAAGGAAAAAGGTGTGTTTTTTTATAAACCTTTTGAGTATGGCTATGGCGCTTACGGGGATGAATATTTGGAAGATGGCATTATAGAGTTTGAGGGCACAAATAAAAAAATTGTTATAGAAGTTTATGGCAGAAATGATGATGATTACTTAGAAAGAAAAGCTATTAAGTCCGAAATGCTTTCTATGAAGGATAATATATATATTTATATTCCGTGGGAGGCATACAATAATGAACCATTACCATATCGCAGAATTTGTGCTGAAATAGAAGGAATACTAAAGGAAGTAAGTTCTCAATAATTGCTTCAAAAACGTGAGAAAAAATTAATGGAGGAGCCAAAGAGATGATTTTATCTGATAATGAAACCAAAGTCGATTTACTTAATAATGAGGCGATAGCAAAGACAATAGTTTCTCTTATTAAAGACAGTAAAGAGCAGCCAATTTCTATCGGTATTCATGGGGACTGGGGAGCTGGCAAATCTAGTATTCTTGAAATGGTAGAAAATGAAGTAAAGATGTCTACCACAGAGTCTGGGAATAAGTATGCATGTATTCGTTTTAATGGTTGGAAACATCAGGGGTTTGAAGATTCCAAAGTTGCGTTAATGAGTTCTATTATTTCAGAACTTGAAAAGAAAGAAAAACTTGGTGCAAAAGCTGGAGAAATATTAAAAAAACTGTGGGGAAATATAAATTGGATGAGCATAGCCAAGACTGCTGGAAAAACAGCATTGGGACTTGCTACAGGTACTGCACCACTTACATTATTATCCTCAACAATGGATATTTTGAAATCAACGGTAACTACCGAAGAAGGAATTGCAGGAGCAATTGAGTCTATTGGTGGCTATTTAAAGGATGCCAACATTACGGAGGATACATCAAGTAATAAAAAATTCTCTGAATTTCAAGAAAATTTTAATGAATGGTTAGCGGATGCATCTATTGAAAAACTTATTGTATTAATTGATGATTTGGATAGATGTTTACCGGAGGTGGCAATCAATACACTGGAAGCAGTAAGGTTGTTCATGTTTACAGAAAAAACAGCATTTGTAATTGCGGCAGATGAAGGTATGATTCGTTATGCAGTCAAACAGCATTTTCCGGATGCAATTGATGAAAATAAATTTAATGCAGGAGATGCTTTTGCAAATAAATATCTAGAAAAATTGATTCAGGTTCCATTTAGAATTCCAGCACTAGGTGAGGTGGAGGCTTGTATATACATAATGTTGCTTATGGTAGGTTCAGTTTTTGCTGACGAAAACCCAAATTACAAAAAGCTGAGAGAAGAAGGATTATCAAGAATTAGGAAGCCATGGAATGTAGAAAGTCTTACGGTTGACGATGTAAAAGAAATTCTTGGAACTGATTATGAGAAGTCGGAAAATGAGGTGTTGATTGCGACACAAATATGTCATTTGTTAGCACAAAATACAGATGGAAATCCAAGGAAGATAAAACGATTTGTAAATATGTTGCTGTTACGTTATGAGATTGCGAAGAATCGTGGGTTTGGAGACGAACTGGAGCTTACAATCCTAGCAAAAATGATGTTGGCAGAATATTATGAAACAGATTTTTATAAAGAATTGCCTAATCATTTGGATTCAGAAGGAAAATGGGGAGAAATTCCAGAAATACTTGCTGATATTAAAAAAATGGTCGAAGAAAAGGATACAGTGGAATCAAAAGAGCGTTGGTATGATTTGAATAAGATCGGGGAATGGCTTATTACGGAACCGGAAATTACTGACAAAGACTTGAGACCATACTACTATGCTTGTAAAGAAAAAATTGATTACTTTTCAGGTAAATCTTCTCAAAATGATTTATCAGAAGTTGTTGATTTACTTTTCCGAGATGAAATGGCAATTGTTGGTTGTATTGAGGATTTGAAAAACTTGACAAGTCAAGAATCTGACCAAGTGTTTGATGTTGTTGTTCAAAAAATTATGGAAAGAGGCCAATTTGACACGAAACCGAAGGGAACAGATGGTTTAATTATACTGGTACAGAGTAAGCCTGAACTTCGGAAAAGTTTGATAAATTTTATAGAGGCTATTCCGGTTTCTAAGGTTGGTGTGTGGATTTTACATGGATGGGATAAAGCTATTCCAAAGGACTGTGAAGAAAGAAAAACTTTAAATCAATATTTTGATAAACTTAAGAGTAGCGGTACATCAGTTGTTAAGGCTGCTTTAAAAAAGATGTGAGGTGATTGATAATGGGAACATCAACACATAATGGAGGACAAAAAGGAGGAACCCCGTTAGTGCCATCATGGTTACAGCAACCTGATGATAATATGCAGAATGAGACGCCTCAAGGTTTCAATGGTAATCAGATTCCACCAATAGGTAATGCGGATAGATTTACAGCCCCTCGTGGTGAGTTTACAAGGTATATAAATTCAGGTGGACGGGATAGCAGTTTAGGCCGGAAGAGTGTTTCTAATTACATAAGCAAATCTTTGGGTGGTAGTTCAAATGCAACACGAAGAATGGGAACAGCTAGAAGTAGTACTGCGAGATTATTAAATATTGCAGGTGCATTTGCTTCAGGCGGAGCAAGGGCTGTCGAGCAATATCTTTCTATTGAAAATCTTTCCCACAAGACAGCAAGTGACGCATTTATTGCTATTACTGATTTTGTTTGTCCGGATGGAGGACCACAAGATGAAGGTATTGCCAGGTCTGCGTATATTTCTGCAATAGAAGAATCACCAGAGATAGCTGCAATTAAATTTGAAGATTTAACCGCGGAACAGATTATGGTAATTGTGGAACGTACTATGGCAAATGCAATATTTAGTAGAATTACAAATGATATTGGAAATAAGATTATTTTATTGCCACAGGATAGGACTATATCGGATAGTATAATAGTTCAAATGAAAGACTTTGTTAAAGGTTCTGTATCTGATGCGGTAGCTAATTTGGACATACAGGCGGGGAATATTCGGCAAGGAGATTCACTAAGAATAGTAGATCAAGTGTATAAGGAAGCATTTGATATTATGGTAAGTGCAGGTGAAAATGAATGAATCGATATAGATTAAGAGCAAATTATGAAATTCAAAATATAGATTCAAGGAGAGAGAATGGTACAGTTATTGTTGATGTACCTATGCTTTCTGATAATGAACTAAACTATGGCTTAAACCATGTTAAGGAAAAATTATATAAAGAAAATGTATATCCCACCGAAATTGGTTTTGATATTATGTCGCTTGCAACAATGGTTTATTTGGCAGATACCCGAATTGAGAGGGTGGTGCATGGACAAGATTCTTGGTCGAGAGAAATTGAATTAGAAATACCAGTATCAAATGTAGAATTATGGGAAACGCAGATTCATACGGCAGAACGTATGCTTAAATTTCTTACAGGAGATTTGTGGAAAATTACATTGTCAAGTAGAATATGGCAGTTTAGTAAGTCGGACGAAGTAGGAGAAAAATCAAATAAGTACGATGAAGTATCATTATTTTCAGGAGGAATGGATAGTCTTATAAGTACTATTAATCTAATGGAGGACAAGAAAAACACTTTGCTGATAAGTCATGCAGGTGAAGGACTTACTAAAAATGCACAAAAAAATATAGTGGATAGATTTGATTTGTTATATCCAGATGTGTTACATACATGGCTTGATTTGTGGATGGTGTTTCCAAATGATTATATTCCAGAAGGAGGTAACGATAACAATACAAGAAGTAGATCGTTCCTTTTTATTGGTTATGCAATTTTCACCATGTCTGGTATGGATAATATTAGCGAATTGCTGGTTCCGGAAAATGGTTTGATTGCATTAAATGTACCATTGGATGAAACCAGAGTAGGTTCATTTAGTACAAGAACAACGCATCCGTTTTACCTTTCTTTATGGAATGAGTTACTGCGGGGATTAAGGTTAAATATATCAGTGAAAAATCCCTATTGGAATAAGACCAAGGGAGAAATGGCTTCAGAATGTAAGAACAAAGATGTGCTATATGAGACAATGAAATTATCTTTCTCATGTTCATCGCCAGGAAAAGCAAGATGGAAAAAACTTAGTCCGCAACATTGTGGGTATTGTGTTCCTTGTTTAATTAGAAGAGCAGCGATGTATAAAGCTTTTGGTAGTGATGGAACTGTATATACCGAGACATCTATTCATGAAATGCAAAGTAAAAATTCAGAAGGAATGGGAATCCAATTGCGTTCTTTCCAGTATGCAATTGATAAAATAAAACAGGATAGTAATCGTGCTTTATTCTATATACATAAGCCAGGACCATTACCGCAAGATGATGAATATTTGCAGGAATTGGCTGATATATATGTGAGAGGTTTATTGGAAGTAGATAATTTTATACAGAATAATTTAGCTGAAGAGGGTAGTAATAATGATTTATGATGCACATTGCCATTTGGATTTAATGGACAACATGGCAGGATTTATAAAAGAGATGCAAAATTCTGATATGAGTCTATTTGCAGTTGGTACTACCCCCAAGGCATATGATAGAGAAGTACAGTTTTGCAGAAGTAATCCTCGTATTAAAGTTGGATTAGGGATGCATCCCCAATTAATTTCTAGCGGCTATGATGATATGAGCTTGTTTAAGGCATTATTTGAAAAAAGTCACTATATTGGCGAAGTAGGCTTGGATTTTAGCAAAGAATATATTCAGACAAAAGAAGTGCAGGTGCATGTATTTCATGATATTGTCAAGTTATGTGAACAGTGTGGAGAAAAAGTGGTTTCTGTTCATTCTCTTAAGTCGGCAAATACAGTTATTGAAATTCTGAGAGAATACAGAACACAAAGAAGTAATAAATATATCTTCCACTGGTTTACCGGTACAATACCACAGCTAGAGAAAGCAATAGAATTAGGATGCTATTTTTCGATTAATCCAAGTATGTTAAAAACAAAATCAGGATTGGAGATAATAAATACTGTGCCTGTTGAACGCATGTTGTTGGAAACAGATGCACCATTTACATTCAAAGTTCAACATATTGAAGAAATAGAAAAAGAACTTAATAGAGCAGCATTAAAAATATCGGATATTGTAAAGTCAGATATGATGGATATATTTTGTGAAAACGCCAAAGAGGTATTTAGGTACTAAAGGCAAGGCAATCCAATAGAGTGAAGCATTAATAGAATTGAATTAATACCATGATGAAGATGTGCTGTAAAGATATAGGCACGGCCATTTTACGAATAATATTTTTCTTGTAAGGAATTAAATTAAAAAAATGGCATATACTATAGTAGCTGTAGAAATTGCTTGACATGAAGTTCAAAGTCAAGTAAGATGAATACAGTGATCGCGTTGCAGAAACCTGTGAGGCCTGCGACCGGGGGAGAACCTGCGGGGTCTCCTCTTTTTTACTTTAAGGAGACGTTGTATATGCCAAAGATTTTTTTGAGTTATGATCAGCAAATAGAAAAACTGAAGAATGAGAAAAATCTGCAAATTGATGATGAGGCATATGCCAAGGAGATTTTAAGGCAGACAAGCTACTATTCATTAATTGGAGGGTATAAGGATATCTTTAAAAATCCAACAACCAAGAAGTACAAGGATGGAACGAGATTTGAGGATATTGTAGAGCTATATTATTTTGATGAATCTTTAAGGCAGTTGCTTTTGAGATATCTCATTAAAGTAGAAAATGAAATAAAGTCACAAGTCTCCTACTATTTTACAGAGAAGAATGGCGAGAACCAAAAAGAATATCTTGATACTGCAAATTACAATTATGTAGGTAAGAAAAATCAGAGAGATATTGACCGTTTAATAAAAATTTTAGAAGGTTATGTTACAAAGCCGACAGATTATCATTACATAAATCATGCACAGAGAAAATATGGAAATGTTCCGTTGTGGGTACTGACAAATGCGCTGACATTTGGAAATATTTCCAAAATGTATATGCTGCTTCCGCAGGATATACAGATTAAAGTCAGCAGGAATTATCCATGTATCAATGAAAGTCAAATGATATCCATTTTGGCTGTAATGGTAAAGTTCAGAAATGTTTGTGCGCATGGTGAAAGGTTATTTACATATAGAACTACTGATAGTATTCCAGATTTACCAATACATATGAAATTAAAGATTGCTCAAAAAGGCACACAATATGTGAACGGAAAAAACGATTTGTTTTCAGTATTGATTGCTTTAAGATATTTGTTGAGCGATGGCTGGTATAAGGAATTTATAAAAGAACTTAAAACATTGATTGATAAATACCTTAAGAAACATGATAGTATATCGGAACAGGAATTATATGAGAAAATGGGTTTTCCGGAAAACTGGAGAAAGATAACAAGATACAGAAAACAATAAAATATAAAATAGATGGAATCAAGCCTCCAAATCCCAATAGATTTGGAGGTTTTCTTCTACACATCTTATTGATTTTAGTGAAAAAATAGTATCAGGTAAATAACTCGCATCTTGAGTAAACACCTCTCGGTTGAGATAATCGA
>OKXB01001554.1_pt1 | contig 21629 bp, 18 predicted proteins | sample 1601731 | NCBI WGS metagenome assembly OKXB01 (sample SAMN04414077, study PRJEB24778) | human gut metagenome | material: faecal | host: Homo sapiens
GTGAAGTGGTGGAACAGATGGCGCAGGGAGCTATCCGTACGTTGGGATGCGATTGCTCGGTGGCGACGTCGGGAGTTGCCGGACCGGGCGGGGGAAGTCCCGAAAAACCGGTAGGAACGGTCTGGATCGCTGCCGCTTTGAAGGAACAGGTCGTTTCACATTGTTATCATTTCGGTACGGTGCGGGCTGAAAACATACAGTCGGCAGCCGATGCCGCTTTGACAATGTTACTGGAACTTTTACAGAAGTCCGATGGATAAATTCATAGAACAACAGCGATTGATCTATCCGATGTCGGACGAAGCCATCCGGCTTCTGATCGATGAGATGGACGAGGTTTCTTTCCCGAAGGGCGATCTTCTTATCAGGGAGGGCGACCGTGATCCGTTTGTGTGGTTCGTCAGGAAGGGATTGATCCGTTCTTATGTCGAAAGGGAAACGAAAGACATCACGTTATGGTTCGCTTCGGATGGCGAAATGATAAATTTCGTCTACCGGGATATTGCCGCTTATAATATCGAGATGGTGGAGGATTCGGACTTGCTCCGTATCCCTGCCCGCAGACTGGAAGAGCTTTTCGAGCAGTCGCACGACATAGCTGTCTGGGGACTCAAACTGCTTGATTATTACCTCCGGGAATATGAAAATTATTTTATTAATGATAGTTGGAGTGATGCCCGCGAGCAATACGAAGCCTTGTTGCGCAGCAATCCCGAACTTTTCCAGCGAGTGCCTCTCAAGCATATCGCTTCTTATCTCCAGATCACTCCTCAATCGTTGAGCCGTATTCGTTCTTCTTCTAAATAAAAAGAGCAGACCGAAATTATCCTATGGTAATTTTTCTCTGAAAAGACCTCCCTACCTTTGCAGCCGGAAACCAAAAGTGAGTTGATTTATGAATAAAGACAAAGCTCTCTTCCGCCTGGAAAGGGAGAAATTATTGTTGACAGGTGAGATTCCCCGCTTATTTATGAAGTATGCACTTCCCGGTGTTGCGGGATTGTTGTTCCTGGGTATACAATCCGTGATCGACGGGATTGTGTTGGGACGTTTCGTAGGAGCCAATGCGCTTGCCAGTGTGAATCTGGTTTTGCCGTGTTACAGTCTGATTTCGGCATTTGCAATCGTGATGGGTATCGGGGGGCAAACTCTCGTCAGTATCAGCCTCGGAAGAGGGGATAAGCAGGAGGCTAATAACGCTTTGCGCTCGGTATTCGTGTTTTTGCTGGGGATGTCCGTGGTGGTGAGCCTGGTTATTTTTCTGTCAGCAGGAAAGATTGCTTCTTTTTTGGGGGCGAACGAAGTGTTGTTACCCGATGCGGTACATTATATACGGGCACTCGTTCCTTTCTTCCCGCTGCTGTGTGCGATGTTTTTCGGCGACTACATAATCAAGGCGATGGGGCATCCGTTGTATGCGACTTCTGTTATGGGGATGACTGTGGTTCTGAATATTGTTCTGGACCTCGTGTTTGTTGCCGTTCTGGGGTGGGGCGTTATGGGAGCCGGACTGGCTACCGGTATTGCTTTTACGATGGGAGCCTGTTTCAATGTGCCCCGTCTGTTTTCACGTCATGAAGTGGTTGCCGTGCAGCGTGGACGCTATGACCGGCGGCTGGTGTGGAATGCTTTCTATAACGGTTCGTCCGAAGGTATGTCGGAGTTGTCGGTGGCGATTACGGTATTTCTTTTCAATATTACCATGATGAGGTATCTGGGAGAGAGTGGGGTGGCTGCATTTACGGCAATCAATTATATATTGTTTATCGGAACGACCGTATTCCTTGGCATATCGGATGGGATCATTCCTATTATCGGGTATAATTACGGGGCCAGACAACAGGAACGTATCAAATCTATCCTGAAATTGGCGGCGCGGACGAATTCGCTGATCGGGATCGGTTTGTTTTTGCTGTTGTTGCTGTTTGGCGAGCAGGTGATCGGACTCTTTTTTAAGGATCATGGGAGCGAGGCTTTTGAGATTGCTTCGAGGGGTGTTTCGATTTACTGTTTCGCCTTCTTGTTGTGCGGGTTGAATATATTGGCTTCCAGTTATTTTACGGCGATAGGGAATGCTAAGATATCTATTATTATCTCAGCTTTGAGAGGACTCGTATTTGTGGGAATCGGCATACTTGTCCTCCCTGCCGTGTTCGGTATCGATGCCATCTGGTATGATGTACCGATCGCTGAGATATGTACCTTGTCCGTTTCTTTCTGGCTGGTACGTAGGTCGTTATTTAATAATCGGAGCAATTAGTTGGTATCCTTTTTCATTCGGATGCAATCCGTCGGAGAAGAGGGATTCGTCTATCTTTCCGTTGGGAAGGAGCAAGGCTGGCCCTGCATCGCCGAACAGGCAGTTTTCCTCCTCGGCCATCGTCCGGATATTCCGGTTGATGTTTTTCACCCAGTCCTCATGTTCGCGACGGGGAAGGATACCCATTACCTGGATCGTTGCTTTCGGCTGGCGGTTACGAACGGCTGTGATAAGGAATCGTAGACCTTCTACAATGTCTTCGTCCGTACTGGAACCCATGTTGTTTGTTCCGATCATCAGGACGACCTTCTTTGCTTCGTAACCGTCCAGTTCATCGTGGTAGATACGCCAGAGTGCGTTTTCGATGCGGTCGTAACCATATCCCAGGTTCTGGAAACCGGCGGCTGCCATGTATTTCTTCCAGCTTTCCGGACCTCTGTTTAATGGGCCGGCAGGTTCGCCTCCCCAGAAATGCGTAATCGAATTGCCTATGATAACGGCTTTGGGAGGGTGCTGTTTGATATGGCTTATTATTTCGCGATGGCGTTTTTGCCATTCGTAATTGTTCGGTTCGCGGCGTTGGGTTACCGGCTGGCAGGTAGGGCGGTTACCTTCCGGGATACGGAGTATTTCACGTACTTTCTTTTCTACGGCTGTCGCCTGAGCTTGTGCGCCCAGGTCGGAGGGGTGTACGTAATCAACCCAGGCATCCGGCGAGTAATCGAGCTCGTCGTGTGTCAGGTAGTAGAGGTCTTTCACTCCTTCCGATTGTAGTATTTCGAAGCCTTTTTGTGAACCTCTGTTGAGGCGGGTATATAGTTCATATTGTCCCTTGTCGGTCGGTGCATTGCTGTATCCGGCGTGTTCGACAAGCAGGATGGGAGCGTTGCGGGTCGCCCTGATTTGTTTTACGGCGGCAACGACCAGGTTTGTAACTTCCTGTTCGGTATTTGGTGTCAGGTTAGGCAGGCAATCCAGGATATATATACGTGCATCCTGCTCTATGATGTAGTTCAGCACTTCCTTTTCCAGTTTCCCGTTTCCGGAAAATCCCAGGTTGATAAGCGGATAGCCCAGCGAACGTTGCAGGATATTGGCCCAGGCCATAGCCGGACGGGAGGAACAGGCTCCTTGTGCGATGGAGGTTCCATAGAGTACGACTGGCTTTTCCGGCGATTGCGGGATAAAGGTCAGTTCGCTGTCTTCGGGAGTGCCGATCTCCATCCATTCTACCGTATTATATAAAGGTAAGTAAAGACGGTATTCAAATCCACGGTTATGATAGCTGTCCTGACCTAAATTTCTGTAACTGTATGTTATGGTATCTCCGAAAGAATAGTTTCCGAAGCAAAAGCCCCATTTCCCGTCGCTGTCGATACTGTACAGGTCGACGCCGGATACACCGGTACTTTGCATGTGCGGCATATTCAATCCGCCACTCACTTTGTAGCGGACGGTGATCTGTGGGGCATTACTATAAAAGTGGATCGCTAACCCGGCCGAGTTGCGGGAGAGGTTCCATACGGCGGGTCTTATTTCCTTCTCTGCCCGGTCAGGCAGGCGGACATATTTGTAACCTATTTCATCAGGCCAGCCCTGGTTTTGTACTACAGGAAAACCTGCATCCATCGGATTCTGCCATTTCCATTGTGCCCCGGCAGAAAGGCATGCCATACAGAAAAATAGTAGGCAAAAGAGTCTTTTCATGGTCGTTATTATGTGTTTATGTTACTTTTTGATACGATATTGACAAAGATAAAACAATTTCAGGAATTCTATTTTTATTTATTCATGTATATTTGCCATAGTTAAACAAAAAGTAAAAATACCATGAAAGTACAAGCACTGCTCGTATTCCTTCTGGCCGGAAGCATGTCGTTGATGGCTCAGAAGAGTTATCAGTTACAATCGCCGGACAGAAAACTGCAAACGGTAGTTACCGTAGGTGATAATGTAGAATTTTCCCTGACTCATGACGGAACAGAGGTCCTGGCCCCATCCGCAATCTCCATGACTTTACAGAATGGAGAAGTTTTGGGAGCAAAACCGAAAGTATCGAAAGTAACCAAAGGGTCGGTAGATAAAGTGATCCCTTCTCCTTTCTATAAGAAGGCGGAAGTAAGCGATATCTATAATGAAATGACGATTTCTTTCCGTGGAGATTACAGTATTGCCTTCCGCTTATATAACGATGGACTGGCTTATCGTTTCATTACCCGTAAGAAAGGGGAGATTGTCGTTGCAGACGAAGCGGCAACCTATAACTTCTTGACAGACCATAAGACATTTTCTGCTTATGTAAACAGTACGAAGCCGACATTCGAAGAACAGTTCTCCAACTCGTTTGAGCAACCTTATGTGAATGAAGCTATCACCAAACTGAACGACAAACGTTTGATGATCCTCCCTTATCTGGTGGATCTGGGCAATGGAAAGAAACTATGTATCACCGAAGCCGATTTGGAAGACTATCCGGGTATGTTCCTGAACAATGCAACAGATAAACCCTCTCTGAAATCTGTGCATGCCCCTTATCCGAAGGTAAAACAGCAGGGGGGACATAACCGCCTTCAGATGCTGGTCAAGGAACGTGAAGATTTTATAGCTAAAACGAAAGGAAACCGTTCGTTCCCGTGGCGTGTGTTTGTCGTTTCTGAAAATGACAAGCAGCTGGTCGATTGCGATATGGTGTATCGCCTGGCTTCTCCTTCCCGTGTAAGTGATGTTTCCTGGATCAAACCGGGTAAGGTTGCCTGGGACTGGTGGAACGATTGGAACATTTACGGAGTGGACTTCCGTGCCGGTATCAATAACGATACTTATAAATATTATATCGACTTCGCTTCCGAACATGGCATCGAATATGTAATTCTGGATGAGGGTTGGGCTGTTAACCTGGAAGCAGATTTGTTGAAAGTCATCCCGGAAATCGATCTTCCAACCATCGTATCGTACGCCAAATCGAAGAATGTGGATATTATTTTGTGGGCAGGTTTTTATGCTTTCGACCGTGATATGGAGAATGTTGTGAAGCATTATGCGGATATGGGTGTCAAAGGTTTCAAGGTTGACTTTATGGACCGTGACGATCAGGAACTTATTAATTTCTTGTACCGCTCGGCAGAAACTTGTGCCAGATATAAGATGTTGGTCGATTTTCACGGCATATGTAAACCGACCGGTTTGCAGCGTACTTATCCGAACGTGATCAATTATGAAGGGGTGAATGGTTTGGAACAGTTGAAATGGTCGCCTGCCTCTTACGATATGGTTACTTACGACGTAACATTCCCGTTCATTCGTATGGTTGCCGGTCCGGTAGATTATACACAGGGTGCCATGCGGAATGCAACCCGTGCCAACTATCGTCCGGTCAACTCCGAACCGATGAGCCAGGGTACCCGTTGCCGCCAGCTGGCTACTTATGTGATTTTCGAATCGCCTCTGAATATGCTTTGCGATAATCCGACCAATTATATGCGTGAAAAAGAATGTACCGAATTTATCGCAAACATCCCGACCGTTTGGAACGAAACACAGGTGCTCGATGCAAAAGTATCCGAATATATTGCTATGGCCCGCCAGCACGATGATATCTGGTATCTGGGTGCCCTGACCAATTGGGAGCCGCGCGAGATGGAACTGGATCTTTCTTTCCTGGGTGACGGCGATTACAAACTGGAACTTTTCAAAGACGGTATCAATGCCGACCGTGCCGCCTGCGATTATAAAAAAGAAATCATCCCGGTTCCCGCCGACCGTAAGCTGAAGATCAAAATGGCTCCGGGCGGCGGATATGCTGCAAAGATCTATAAATAACCGACTTCCAGGTGCATGGAATAAGCGTTCGAACCGTCCGCATAATAATTGTTTATTGTGCGGACCGGTTCGAATTTGTTTTTTTGGTAAAGACGGAGCGCTGCCGGGTTTGATACGTTTACTTCGAGCGTAATCTTTGGATGATTATGCTGTCTGGCAAATTCGATCGTTTTGTCTATCAGGTGTTGCCCTAACTTCTGCTTTCTGAAACCGGGATGTACGGCTAAAGAATAGATGCGCAGATTAGGGGTATGATCGTTTTGCAAGAGAGAAACGTAAGCGACTATTCTCTCTTGGTATTCAACGACATAAAACATTCCTTTGGCTTTTGTGATCAGATAGACGAATTGTTTTTTGGAAAAGCTGTCCGGACCGAAACAGGATGTCTCTATTCTCATAATCCCGTCCAGGTCTGCCCGGGTTGCCTGCCTGGTTATAATCTCCTGTTCCATCTTTTAGAAGTGTTTCATATCCAACATACGCCCGAAATGATTCAGTATCCTGTAATACAGGTCATCGCCCAGTACAGCGTCTTCGATACCGTGGTCGATACTCGGATTATCGTTGATCTCGATAACCATGGCGCGGTCGTTGACCATTTTCATATCGACTCCGTATAATCCTTTTCCGATAAATGAAGTCGCTTTGACTGCCGTGTCGAGCACTTTGCGGGGAACCTGATAAATAGGAATGGTATCGACCAGTCCGCATCGGCTTCTTCCCGAATCATAATGACAGTAGATTTGCCAGTGTCCTTTGGCCATATAATACTTGCAGGCAAACAACGGCTCACCGTTCAGGATACCGATCCGCCAGTCGAACTCAGTCGGAGTAAATTCCTGGGCGAGGAGGATGGATGATTTTTCAAACAGCAGGTCGAGTGCTGCTTCCAGCTCCGTTTCGTTGGTCACCTTCTTCATCCCGAAAGAGAAAGAACCATCCGGAATCTTCAGGATGAACGGTGATCCCAACTGGCTGCTGATCTGTTCGAATGTGTTTTCGTTTGACTTGAATATCAGCATCGAGAGGGGAGCCGGTATCTTTTCCTTTTCAAATAATTCATTCAGGAATACTTTATTTGTGCACCGGATGATGGATAACGGATCGTCTATCACGACCATTCCGTTCTGCCTTGCCAATTGCGAAAGCCGGAAGGTGTAATGGTTCAGTGAAGTCGTCGTACGTATAAATAAAGCATCGAACTCCATCAGACGGGTGGCATCTTCTTCCGTGATCAGTTCGGCATGTATATCCATCTTTTTGGCTACTTCCAACAGTTTGTTTATGGCCTGTTTGTTGCTGGGTGGGAACTTTTCCTCCGGATCGTATAATACAGCCAGGCTATAGCGGGCGGATTTAACGGTTTGGGGTGCACGCCATACCTTTTTGTTGAAACGGTCGAGCGCTTCAGCGAAGAAACTTTGTTCTTCATCGTTCAGTTGTTCCAATGACAAGAGTTGAATGGATTCAATCTGGTTCTTAGCCCGGGTATTAAAACTGATCCTAAGGAGGGGAGCAGGATAGTTTTCGAAGATGAATCGGGCAATTTTCTCCAGCCCTTTTTCCTGGCAAGTCCCGAAATAGAGGTTCAGATACCAGATATCATCGGTAATATTGTTTTTCTGTATCCATTGATAACAGAGCTTCTGTAAGTTCCGGTCCATGCGGACACCCGCCCCGGCTTCCAGCTTATTGATGATATCTACTCCGGGAATCACCTTGTGTCCTCGGGGTTGAGCCAGTAATGAACAGTAATATCCTTCGGAATTATAACTGTAGTCATTACTGAGGTTGATGACAAATTTACTCCCCTTTTCTTTTTGGAGAGATTTGTTTTTTAAATAATCGGAAACAGTTAAGATACTGCTTGTCTTGTAATACGGTTTCCAATCATTCAGACTGTCTAAAAGAATCAGCACATTATTCATATTGAATATTAAAATGAGTGCGCAAAAATAGACAAATAAATCAATCTGTAATGCGAATAATCATTAATTATTAAAAGTACTCTTTGCTGATTGAGTCTCAGGGTGTTGTTTCCTGTCACATATTATCTCCAATCTCGTTGTTTGTGTTGTTAAACATCTTGATTTTTACGGTTTGGGTGTAGAAATGTTTACTTTTGTTGAAACATAAATATTATAATAATGGAAATAGATGAATTGAACGCGGAAATAGAGAAGATGGAGAAGTCTATCGCTAATGCAAAGAGGAAAATAGAATCATGTGAAAAGAAGAGAAAAGAGCTTTTGCAAGAGGTCTATAATAACAAGTATTTGCGGCTTTCAGAATTACAAATTTGTTATGTAAGAGAAATATACCGCTTGGATCTTGATAGGTATGATGTTATTGATTTTAAAGGCGTTTATGCTGGATTTAGATATGGTATATTTGAATATGAAAATTCTGATGAATATACAAACAGAAGAGAAAATTATTGTGAAATAATAATAGAGGATGAACCAGAAATAATTACTGAAGAAGAATTTTGTGATATACTTAAAATTATTCATACTAAGTTGGATGAATAATTGTTTTCTAAATTTGCAAAGTCTAAGTAGATGAAGTATTATCACTTTAAAGTCAAAATGTCATTTTGTTATTTTACCTTCTGTATCTTTGCTTTGTAAGTATCCGGTTCCGGTTTGCCTGTAAAATATGGAACTGTACGGAAGTTAAGGATTATCTTTTTGGATGGTAGTTTTCTAATAATATGGAAAAATGATTTTCGGACTGCATTTATCTGTACGGATAGGTGTAGTCCGGTTTGTTTTTATATTGTTTTGTATAACATTTAGTAAAGTGAAAGTTAGACTGTCTGGTAGATACTTTTAGAAGAAAAATAGCTGCTATTTAAAAAAAATATTCACTTTGTATACCTCAGATCAGGTCATGTCCTTTCTTTTCTGATTCCCTTTTTATCTATCTGTGCAGGTAGTGAATGCTATCCGGAAGGAAAGGAATACATACTTTTCTGTTTATACGGATTTTTTTTGATTTGCTTGTTAGTAGAAAGCCTGTTTATGTGTTATTTTGTTTACTAAATTCCTTCAATATTTATCAATTAGTAAATAATTAAGTATATGAGAACAGACAAAAGCCGGGCTACAGGCAGGCGGCAGAAAGTGGAAATGTTGCAGTTTATGCTGCAGAAAATAGACCGCTTGGAAGATAGTGGTAAAAAGAGTACGGCACATAATTACAGGAGTACGCTCAATTCGTTCCGGCGTTTTTTAGGATCGAAGAGAGTGTATGCGGAAAAGATGGACGGGGAGTTGATGGTGGCGTATGAACATTGGTTGATGGAAGATAAGCCGGAAGGAAAAGGTTGTGACGCGATTACCCGAAAAGCTGGAATTTGCCCTTTCGATATTTCTTTTTTCTTATTATACGCGGGGAATGTCGTTTGTGGATTTGGCACATTTAAAGAAAAAGGATATCCAAGGGGGAGTCTTGACTTATGTGAGGCGCAAAACTGGAAAGGTGTTACATATTGAATTACTCCCGGAAATGATCATGATTATCCGGCGGTATGCATCTGAAGTAAAAGACAGCCCTTATCTGTTCCCACTCCTGACAAAAGATGGAGCAGGCTATGAAAGTGCGCTTAGGTTACAAAATAAACGATTGAAACGGGTTGCAAAGATTCTCGGCTTGAATGTAAAATTGACGACTCATGTGGCAAGGCATTCCTGGGCGACAATAGCTCGTGATAAAGGAGTGGATTATTCGTATAAATTTAAAATCAACAATCATGAGTAACAAAAAGCATAAAGCCATGTTGAGTGAACATTTCAGTCTGGAAGAGTTGACTTATAGCCGTATAGCGGTAGAGAACGGATTGGATAATGAACCGCCTCCTGCTGTCCGTCAGTCACTTTGTTATCTGGCCGTTCATCTGTTGGAACCATTGGGAGGGCTCTATAATAGTCCGATTGCCGTACTGAGTGGTTATCGTAGTGACTCTGTTAACCGTCTAGCTGGTGGTGTTGTTAACAGCCAGCACCGGAAAGGGGAGGCTGCCGATTGCTATATCCCGGAAGGACCGTGCCGTTTACTGGATATCCTGAAGAAATCAGGATTGCTTTTCGACCAGGCCATTCTGTACAAGAAACGGAATTTTCTTCATCTCTCCCTGAAAGAGAAAGGTACCAATAGAATGCAGATATTATTTTATATTTTATGTCTCGTATTTCTGTTGCCGTCTTGCCGGATACGACGGGGCAGCACGAGAGAAGAACATGCTTTCTATATTGACTCATTAGTTGCCTCCGGCAAAGACTCTTCCCTTTTTAACCGTAAAACATTCACTATAGATTCTATTAACTGGAATATAACCCGGGTGGTCTTTTCGCCACCCGATAGTACCGGCCGACAATATCCGGCAGAGATAGCTTTATTGCAAGGGAAAAAACATCACAGCATAACCGACATAAGTAGTAAGACCGCTAATTCGTCAGTAGAATTGACCCGCCATCAAACCGCTGTTTCTTCTTTTTTTTCCGAAAATCAGTACAAACACTCATCGTCTGTGAGTATTTGGATAGTATTTTTTGTCCTGTTAGCCGGGGTATGCCTGGGGTTCGGAAACTCATCGCAAACATGAGGTTATTAGTCACTTCATTAGGGGTGGAGTGGCTTTGATATTAATTCAATGAGTATATTATATCTTTTTATTTACACTGCATCATTCTTACATATCCCTTACACAACGGACGTAAACAGAAGACGTATTCCAATCCATGGCACTACCGCTGATTGCATTGTCCCATCTATTGGTTACATTGAAATATACAGCACGATTATCATTCGGATATTTTCGGTTTACCCAATAATAACGTCCGTTAGTTTGCTCTCCTCCGAGATGGTCGAAACCGAGATCTGTAAAATCATTAAAAGTCATCCCTCCTTTTTGTAATTCCGGAATCTGCGCGGGACTACCCGATTTAGAGCCGACACCACCTCCCAGTAAAAGAATCTGCCTCATCTCCAATTCCGACGGAAGACGCCATCCTGATTCACTGCCCTCTTCACTGTAAGCAGCACAACCAGTAAGAGGTGTTGCAAGATCAACCGCATTCGAATTACTCCATCCTGAAGCTTCCACCCAAGTGCCGTTTGACAAAGAATTAACTATAACAGCATCCTTTTTCGCTACACGGAATCGGGGGGAAAGGTAACTCCAGTTTGGGTCTGCTGGACCTTCTCCCGACACGTCAGATACCTGATCTTTTTCAGTGAAACGCAAGGGCGATCCCAATCTGTAATAACTATACGTTCCTGTGGTCATGGGATTAACATCGACATATCCTTTTTCTACACCATTCACTTTTTCGTATGATACGATTACCGGATTACCGCTTATATTCGTGAGGTATGGATACGTCTTTTCCACATTTTTATTATCCCGCACACAGCGCACAATACTGCTTGAGCTATAATTAGCACTCACATCCACGGTAGTTCCGGCAAAGTATGCCGAATTCTGTACTGACGAGGGAGTAGTCTTCGGCACCGTGCTCGTCCAGTAATGTCCACGACTATTAAGCGCAATGCCTTTCACTCCTAACATAATGGCAGTAGCCCCCATCAATCCGTGGTAACGTGCAGGCAGATACCATTCCAAACGGGGATCATCCGCACTGTTTATATCCCACCATTCTTCATTCATCATCATACAAAAACCTGCCGGTGAAAAGACCGGTGGAGCCGTCATTCCCTGAGCGGCATAATTAATCTGTTCAGCCACATATCCTTCCAATGCTTTGAAAATCTTTAACGTGTTCTCTTTTCCGTCACTCGTACTCGTAGCCCCGTACTTGGATTCATCTTTGTCGTAGTCAGTACCTTCATCAACAAGATTTATCCCCATCGGCAAACTACCCTCAAAGGCAAACATTGTTTCATACAAAGGATCGGTAGTATAATCATAAACATATCTTCCGGACGCTAATGCTTTAGTTTTTATAAGATTCTCTGCAGAGGCCATTTGATTTATGTATACCGTTTTATCAGCATATCCGGGTTGAATTTCACCATTGGGATTTCCATCAAATGTTCTCACTACGATTCTCTTGCGTTTATTAGCAACACCGTCAAATCTTGTTACTTTAAAGAGAATTGTACCATGTCCGCTGACATAACCATCCCCTACAGTGTTTTGAACTTTGTCCCCACCAAGATCCATCACCCCCTCAAATACAGGTCCCGCATCCGTTATTTCCTGAAGTCTCCAATAGGATCCTTCTTTAGCCCGAACCATCACACCATACGTACCGGCTTCAGAAGGGAAAAAGTTATTGTCGAGAATCGTAATCTTATCGGTAGCATACTGGGTAACCCGCCAAGCTCGGCTCATATCCGGTTCATTATCATTAAAATACCGTAATTCTACAGTACGCGGCACAGGCATAACGTTTACTCCGACATTTATTCTGATACGTGCTCCCGAAGGCAATCCATTCTTCTTCATACCTACATTTATCCAGTTTGCTTCATCATCTTCTACCCACTTGGAACGAATCTCTCCAATTCCCATATTTGCATTTGTTCCGGGATCCGATGCACCATCTTTAAGAGGAAGATACGAAAGCGATAGCCCCTGCCAGTTGGTGATAACATTGCCATAAATATCGACCAGTTCAAATCCCCAGGTATCTTCGCCTGCATCCATATACAGATAAGAATTAGTGTTTGCGACAGGAACAGGTCTTACCTGATTACCCCAATTCGTATCATTCGGATCCAGATAAGAGGTTTCGGGCGAACGGTTGGAAGCATACCGACCATTCAGATAACGCAATTCACGCACATGCAGATTTTCTTTATCTACACGGATATCGGAAGTTACGATACCGGCTCCGTCAATTTTCACGGTAACGGTATAATGAGTGTTGCGTTTGATATTGAAATTGTCTATATTGTTTTCACCCAAATATATTTTCCAGGTCACCTTTCCCACATTACGTCCATCATTCATTACTCCCTCGACCAGCAGATATGTAGCCAGATTGTCGATTTCATTATCGGCTGCCGCATTGTTTTTAAACTGTTCCTTTCCCCTTTCAGATGTATTATTCGGATATAGAGCCTCATCATCACCATGCATTCTGTTCTCCAGTATATAATATGACTCGGAAGTGCTGTAATTTTTAACCAGATCTCCTCCATTATCTGTCAAACCGGCTTTAATAGATGACAGATTCTCCGGAACAGTAATTTTGTCTCCATCAGTAGCAAAAGCGGCGTGCTTGGGAACATTCACTATTTGAAGTCCGGTTATAGAAAGGGTTGCACCAATGAAAGGATGAGAGGGAGAACTGATCGACTGGGAAGCTTCTATCATCACATCCAGTTTTGCTGTAAGTTTATCCACATAAACCAGTATACTTGATATAGGTGTTTCCTCCAGGCTAACCTCCATATTTATAGAACCAACCATCACCAGTTTATCCCCAGATGAGATACTTGCATTATCCGTACTGTCCGGCGTATAAACGAGTGTTTTAAATTCGTCCAGATTTACAGCAAGAGTACCCGTGGCAGGATTAATAAAAGGATTATTCCCAGACATTCCCATATCACCGTTGGCTTCACCGTAATTGGTAATGAAATAAATAAGGTTATTTGTACCACCACTATTGGCTAGAATGACATTAAAATTACCACTTTCATCAGGAACGTATTGTTTAACGGACGCATCAATCAGTTCATTATTCGCATCGAATTGTCCGACAACAACATGTGTCCAATTATGCTCCTGCTGACTGGTTAATGACTTAGTTTGTACAGTTTCAAAGCCGGATGCTATCATATTGACATGTGCCCGTACGAATCCTTCGGGTACACCGGTCTGGTCGACCGGCTTACGTTTGTTTGACTCGAATGCATCATCCGTACATCCGGTCAGCATAACTACTCCAAATATTGCAGATAAGATTAATTGCCAAATTATATTCCAGTTCTCTATTCTCTTTCTTTTCATAATTATCCTTATTTATCGGGGTATGGTAACTGTCCATTGGGCATTGCGCCATCCTCTTACAAAAATACCTCCGGCATTCACCGTCACTTCATACGTGTATTCGCTTCCACGCTCAAATCGTTGATTCCTTAATACGGATTCGTAAGATTTGTAGTTATCTCCGTTTATCAGCAAGTGGAACGTCAGTTTGACATCCCTGCTTCTGAGGGTCACTGTTTCGGTATTGGTATCGGGATTAGGGATAACCTCGGAAATCAACTCCCAGGTATCAGTTTTCTCATGTATTCCATCCTCATAACCTTTCGGTTGTTGATAAACATTACGCGCATTCCGGATAGAAACAGTTCCGAAGACAGCACCTTCTTCAGTCAGGATCGTTTCTCTCAGTTTTTGCTCGCCAATAAAGAAGTTAGTACTAAAAGCATTGTAAGTCATATTACTCATCTCGACACCTCTATTTTCTATCCGCATACTCTCAACATCACTTCCCCGAATAACAATAAATCTGATCCGTGAGGAAAGCAAAGTGAACGGCTCGAGCTGAATATTGTAGACACCCGGTGTTCCTTCGGTTACTTGTCCGGCATCCTGACTGATTTGTATTCCTTTAAGAGGACTAGAGGTATATAAAGTGACCGGTATATCCCCTTCCTGAGCAACGACACCGCCATGCCGGAATCGGTATCCCGGTACGTCATACCCATCTATCGCCGATGTATTCAGTTGAACAGCCGGCGAAATTGCAAAAAAATCATAGGGAGCCCCGGGAAGATGCAGGTCGGTATGGGTTATTTCTCCATCCTCCAAGGCCTCTCCGGTTACAGGATCGACACGCCACGGAACGAGTGCTCGTTTATCGGAGGAATTATTTCTTTCTTCCTGACTTCGCACCTTGAATGTCATTTCCTTTTCCTGCAACCTATTATTTGAATACGGATTATTTTCTCCTTCGCTGGTATTGGCATCATAGACATACAACCGTATGGTCGATCCGGCAGGCATCGCTTCCGTAACCATGGAACGCGTAAGCTGATCATCAGTTGTTGCAATGCGAGGTGGCAGGATATTGATCAGTACCTCCCCGTCACCGCCACCGTTTATGTCCGGTTCCGGAATCTGCTCACTACATGCTGTAAACAAGCAGACTATTAAAATCGGTATGTAAAATTTTCTTTTCATATATACTTCTGTTAAGTGCCACCAACTCCAATTGTAATATCTTCTTTATCTTCCGTTTTCCACCGTTCGCGCTGAATCTCGTCCAGTTCAATGTAAATATCCGCCTCATTCACCTTTATAGTATAGGTATAACGTTCTCCAGGTTTCCATCCCTCCCAATCGAGATCAGTACAGGTAGGCAGCATAAACGAATACCGCCTTTCATTAAGCCAGATATCGAAGAAATAACGTTCCAATTCGTCGAGCTCGGTAGAAGCAGTGGAGGCTACGGGAAACAAAAATATTTCCCGAATCAGTGCCGGTTCATCTTTCGCCGCCGGCACAAGAAACGTGCTGTCCCTGTTATAACCGGGAACAAGGATGGAAGCGCTCGAAGTTGCATCCGTCAAGCTGGGATCCGTACCTGTTTTCACAGGAGGTTCGAACTTTTCCTTGATTATATCATAGGTACCCCGTGTCACCCCCGAAACGGTCATACGATTGATAAAGATATCCTGTTCCGGAACATCCGGTGCTTCATCTGTTTTAATTATTTTCAGGACAACACTGGTTAACAGATGCTCGAATTGGGTTTCTAGTGGCTGATCGGTTTTCTGTTTGTCTGTCAGCGTAGCCTTCAGCAGATCCGGGCGGCGATATAAATTCACACGTAAACCGAGCGGACGTTCAGAAGTGGGCGGAAGAATGGTTACTCCCGACGAATCACCTCCCGCGGAAGATACCAATGGGGCCGGAAAAAACAGTTTAAAATCGTATTGTTCATCATCTTCCGGATAATAATATTTCAGTGGTGAATAATCAATTTTGTAGCCGTCAACTACTTTCTTTACCGAACCGGTCAACCCATTCATAAACGGATTTAACCAATCAGCGCTTCCATTATTATAACGGGTACCATAGATCAGAACTTCTCTACCGCTGGTCACCAAAGAATCCATATTCTCCATACCCGGATTCGACTCTTCGATTCCGGCACGCGTAACATCTCCGTTCTCTACTATCACTGTTCCTACCGCTGCATTAAACAAGACAGGAACAGGTGAGGAAGAAGAGTCGTCCTTAATTTCCGTTTCATTACTACAACTGCCCAAAAAGAACAGACCGGCAAGTAATAAAAAAACAATGTTACGACTATATTTATATATTAATTCTATCATAGATATTCTCCTTTATTATAAAGATTCACCGGGTTTACCCAGCCCAACCTCGTTACCGTTATCCGGTTCGGTTGCATCCTCCCTGGGTTCAAGACTAATAACATCGAAAAGTACGGTATGTCCCTTTACTGTAGCTATAACAACCGTTTTATGTCCTGCTTGCAACGTCACACCACTGAACGGGTATGATTTGGCTCTTCTGTTTTCAAACTCCAAGGTGATTTCAGTCAGGCCGGCGGCATCCGGGTAAACCAACACCCCTTGCGAAGTAACCGTATCTGTTCGCAGCTCCATCTCTCCAAAATCAAATTCACCCATATGACTATTGTCCGGTTGGGTTATTTTATTCAGAGCAGTCTCCCCGATATTGGATATGGTCAGTTCGAGCTGAATGGGGACATTTATTTTTGCCGAAAGCAGATCGCCGTATAACTCAGCTACATGACCATCTTCAGCAACCAGTTTTAAGACGACCTGTGCCAGACTGTGCTCAAATTCAAACGCAATTTCACGTCCACCTTGATAAACCGCGGTAACCGGCTTAGTCACCATAATATCTTGTGTTCCGTCGATTGTCCACGACACTTTTCCTGCTTCATAGTTATTATGTTCCGGATAAAATGCCATGAAGTGGGCATTATTGTTAGCCTCATCGAAATATTGACGTATATCCAGATCTATCGTTCCGCTGCCTGCTGCAATGGAAGCGGAAGAAGCTATATTGGAAGTAAGAAAGCCTTGCTGCGTATCTCCATCAGTACCCCGTATCACCTGTATGCCAATTATTTCCTGTTGAGGAATATGATTTTCATCGGATTCTATAACCCCACGGGTTAAAACGACACCCGTATTGAATTTGATTTCATTCTTAACAGGCACCTCAGCTATCGGGTCTTCATTACATGCTGGTAACAGAAAGAGTACGATTGTAATAATATATACAGGCCAATATTTCATTCTAATTCTTTTTCATTTGGTGACCGGAAAGGAAACTAATCCCGTCCGGCCTGTGTAAGTTGTTGCTATTATTGTATGGTACCTGATCCTGTACCGCCATCTTCCCACGGTTTTACTTTAATAGAAGGTAAAATCTCACCGGATTTAAATGTCAAGGTAATCTCATGATCCATGCCAGGTTTAGCACCACCATCAGAAATCACTATCCCATTAAGTTCCGCATCATCACCACCAGAAGTCTTTACTACTAAATTATAGTTCGCTTCGGGATAAACCATTGCTTTACCAAAAGTAAGAGTATCTGTTGTTAACGTAAGGTTGTCAGCCTGTGTATCGAGAACCAGATCGCCACTCGCATTTAATACAGGGATCTCTTTTGTTGATGCAGTACTGGTTGATTGATACTGATTAGCTTCATTACCATCAAACGTGTGAGTTACCGTAGATTTCGTACCTGTGATTATCACCTCGGTAACATCGCCCCAACTTCTGGCTGCAGCATCGCTATCGGCAATGACCTTGATTGTTATTTTCGAAAGCAAATGTTGGAATGTTACAGGGTTCGAGGAACCCGATACTTCTTTATTGTCATGAAAATAATTGGTTACCATCACGTCAGTCTTACCGTCTATCATCCATGTGGCACTAACATGGGTATCCTTTACTAAGCTAACTTTCGGATAAAAACCTTTCAAGTGAGAGTATATAGTACCATCGATATTATAATACTGCGAATTAGTAAATTCAAGCACATTTTCATCGCTTACATTTTTCAATGTAGCATCAACAACTCCAGGTCCTGTCCCCTCTACTGTCTGAGCCGTAGCTATTGCATCAGCCCATACCGTAGATGTAGCAGTAGAAGATGAATGATCCGGAGCTCTAAGAAAAGCTACATTCAGTGAGGTTGGTGTTGTGATAATACCACTGCTGTTAGATTCCACCGATGCACGGGTCATAACTGTCGTTCTCAGTAAAATTTCACTTTTATCTTCTCCATCCTGCCCTCCTTTGACCGGGTCGTCCCCATTGGAGCAGGCTGTTGCCAACAATGCCAGCATAAAGATCGATGTAATTTTTGTTTTCGTTTTCATTTTCATTCACTTAATGGTTTATTTACTCTTTTATCTATTTAAACTCTCATTTCCTTATTCTATGACAGCACCTCCGCTACCTCCCCAACTCCAGGGACGAACCACCATCGTGAGGTTAAACTCGCCTCCATCGGGGAATTTCAATGGCACAATTACCGTCCCGCCTTCTTCGGGTAGAGCAGCCAGATCATCGGTTATATCAGACGGCAGAGTTGTCACCGTTTCTCCACCGGAGAAGGTCACATCCGCAGTAACTTCGTTTTTATCTATAAAACCGAAAACGGAAACAGTGGTACTGAAATCCTTCTCTCCGTCCTTCCGGGAAGCTTCGGCCCGTACAACAGCAGTTTCCATGCTAGCGGCTTCGCCGCTAAAAGCCTTTACCGAATAGATAATCCCATCCACATCCACCGACAATGCCGAAACATTATCCAGCGCATCCGATTGTAATATAAAGGTAATATAACGTGTGTAGCTCTGAGGATAAGCATCTACCACGACAGGTATCTCCGAACGGGGAACTTCTATTTCTTCCAGCCCGGTGCCAAACACTCTTTCTACACTACCGATATATCCGGGACCTGCCCGATGGAATACCTCCCCGGCCAGTATAATATCATTTTCGTGACTACCATTCACTTGATAAGACGCACCGCTCATTTCCTTGTTCGAGATTATCACATGATAAGTTTCGGCCGGCAGCCAACCTTCGAAGCCAGAGGATGTTCCTTCAGCAACAATGGGTTCACCACCGCGACTGTTATAGAAATAATAGGTAGTAACTCCCGGCACAGAAGACTGTTTCCAATGCAGGTTTATCTTCAGATATCCATTATCAGGCCTCATCTCCAGATCACGGCGTGTGCATCCGAACATTAGCATAGCTATCAGAACGATGCTCAATATGATATATATATTTACCTTATTTTTCATTTTATAAATCGGTACACAATCGAGATATTAATCCCTGTTATTCCAAACTTATTACGCTTCTTATCGTAATCAAAATAATAATGCTCATTTTCCGGCGTATAATAATCGATTGTGCGACGGCTATATCCGGCACGCAACCCTAATTCGACTCCCAGACGGTCGGTTATAGGAATATGCCCTCCTACGGATAAACCAAGACCGGCAAACTTTCCTGTCCGATTGTCGTCAATATGCATTCGTTGATTATCGAAATCGCCGGCTTCACCATAAAACCCGGCAAACAGCCAGCGGTAAGTACCGTCGGCATTCAACCAGATACGGGGTTCAAGGCTCCAGGCCGAAACTCCGAAATACTGATCTCCACCGACCTTCCTTTTGGCGTATGCTCCAGTAGCGTTAATCGACCATCGGTCGACAAAAAAATATTCAAGACTTAAATTCGGCATCCAACTATAATGTTTAAAATCAGGCATAATACCAACCCAATATATGAGATTAGTCTTTACTGCCAGCAAAGGAGAAAAACTCTTCTGCGGTGTTTGGATATCCTCTAATTGTTTGGTAGTATTAGAAAATACAGTAGTTACAATACAAACCGATAACCCGACAATAAACAGAAGCTTTATTACTATTGTATGTACAATGCTATTATTATGTTTCATTATGATCTTCCTCGTGAAAAACACTCTATTTATCCAATTGTAAAATTACTGAGTGTACGTGAACCGGATGATAGGATTTCATACAATTATCAATTAATTATCCGGTTATTCGAAACTGCAATAAACAATAAACCTACAAATTGTCATTTTATCATAATCGATATGCAACAGTGTCATTTATTAAAAATAAACAACTGTTTCGTGTCAATATTTGACACAAACCCTTCACTCCAGACATTCTTCACACAGGATTTTATATCTAATTTAGCCATGTTAAATAATTGGTTTACTTATGAATAATAATTTAAACAAATCTGTTTTAGATAAAATACTGAACTGTATACCAGAAAATATCAAACCTGTTAATTACTTGATGGATATTTTAGATCTGGGAAAAGAGTCGGCTTACCGGAGATTGAGAGGAGAGAAAGCATTATCATTGGAAGAGATACATAAACTATCTGTTGAATTAAGTTTTTCACTTGATGAAATATTAGGAAACAAGAATACAAACACCTTTACTTTTAATTACATAGGCTCTTCCGATAAGAATCCGGATAACAACTTTCTGGAATTTCTTCTCTTTTATGAGAACTATCTGAAGAATATTCTAAACGCTGAAAATACAGAGGTTATAAACACGATAAATAACATGTTGAGTACTATGTTTGTCGGTTTTGACGAGTTATTCAAATTCGTCTACTACCATTGGATGCATCAAATGAAAGAGGTACCTTTGAATTATCATTATTCAAACTTGGTTATCCCTCCCCAGATAAAAGATATATGCAAAAATATCAACAACTTACATAAAAACTTAAAGAAAGTGACCATGATCATAGATAAAAATATACATCTGAACCTGATAAAAGAAATACAATATTTCTACATACGGGGACTTATAGATGAATCGGAACTCATCAGGCTTAAAGAACAGTATCTACGCTATATGGATTTTACGGAAAAGATCATAACAAAAGGAACTGATCCTAATGGAAGCAGTTATGATATTTATCTATCCATGCTCGGTATCAGCAGCAGTACATCTTATATATCTTGGGAAGATAATGAAGAATCGGCTTTCTGGCATAACGTCTGTTATCCTATGCACACAAGAAACCGAAATATAATTGACAGGCATAAACACTGGATAGATTCACTAAAGAAATATTCGACGCTCATAACTCAATCCAACGAATTACAGCAAGCTGATTTCTTTAACGAGCAAAAAAACTACGTAAACAATATGGCCGATAAGATATTGTTGTAAGGGTAATACCGACTTATGCAATTCACCTCTCAAATAATGAAATGCAAGGAGTTATGGAGTATTAAGTTTTCAGTTCTTTCATGACAGATAGTGTAAGTGCTTAAAAAAAGAAGAAGGAACAGAAATTTTCATTCTGTTCCTTCACTAATTTCGGAGGTACCTGGCAGATTCGAACTGCCGTACATGGTTTTGCAGACCACTGACTAAGCCACTCATCCAAGGTACCAATGTGGCTAAAAATCAATTGATTAATAAAATTGTAATTGTTAATTATCAATTGTTATTTTCTCTTCGAGGTTCCTGGCGGATTCGAA
>OKXB01001555.1_pt1 | contig 21623 bp, 14 predicted proteins | sample 1601731 | NCBI WGS metagenome assembly OKXB01 (sample SAMN04414077, study PRJEB24778) | human gut metagenome | material: faecal | host: Homo sapiens
GATCTTGTCGATCATCCGTCCGGGGAGTCCGCCGGGGACCCATCCGCCACAGAATCCGCATTAGAGGAACCTCCTCCGGCAACCACGGCCGGTAATTTGATGGGGTGGCTGTTGATCGGGGCAGTGGCGGTGAAACTGTTCTGTTGAAAAGGTATAGGGCTGCATGTATCCGAATGGGTGAATGCAGCCCTATTTGTACAAAATAATCCACTGAATTGGCAATTATATGCTATTTTTTGCGGAGGAATGGGGGACTAACTTTGTAATAAATAATATACATCCTGATGAATTATTTAGTAAAGAAGTAAGTAAATAAACGATTCAGATCGTTTTCGTACTGAATATTGTTATACCGATGATTCTGATCTTATGAGAGCGAGTGGAGAAAAGGGAAAGCTGAAGCCCCAGGACGAGGTGGAATTATTTAAAAAGATTTATGTTGCTTATACTCCTGATTTAGTGGCTACAGCGACACGCTATGTCGCTATGTCTGTGGCGGAGGACCTGGTGCAGGATTTGTTTCTGAAAGTGTGGAATCAGAAGCTCTTTTTATGTGTTAAGGCATCGGAACTACGTTACTTCCTGTTTGCTTCTCTCAGAAATTCTTGTCTGGACGTGTTGAGACATGAAGAAGTGAAGCTTGGATATATCGATTACTATAAAAAGAATCTGGAAATGGAGATCCTTTCCTGTTCCGACCAGCCTTTTTATTATGCAGAAGAAAATAATAACCTGGATGCTCTTTTCAGGGAAGTGAATAAATTGCCACCAAAATGCAGGGAGATATTTCTTGAATCTTATATTGACGGGAAAAAATCGGCAGAGATTGCCCGTGAGAAATGTATATCACAACGGACTGTGGAGGCACAATTGTATAAAGCCCTGAAAATGCTCCGCAGTGCACTGACCCTACTTAGTTTATTTTTTTCTCTTTTGAGTAAGTAAATACAGGATAAAGCACGTTTTGAGTATAGAAATGCAAAAATCATGGATAATAAAGAACATATCGATTTTGAGGAGTTGTTGATCCGGTATCTTCAGGGTACGGCTGATGCTCAGTCTTTGCAACAATTGCTGGAGGTTGTCAGGAAGTCGGAAGACAAGAAGAATGAACTGGCACGGCTGAAAGCAATTTACGACTCTTTGTCTGTACAGGTCGATGCATTGAAGTATCCGATAGATGCCAGCTGGGAAAAGATGAGGCAGAAGATAGATTCGGAAATACCTGCGACAAAGCCGAAAGGTCCGACGTTCAGGAATATTATCACCTTGTGGTCGTATGCCGCAGTCTTTTTACTGGCTGTATTATTGGCAGGACAATATTTTTATTATCAGAATAAAAGTCAGCGGGCAGAACCTCTGGATAGCTACACCCGGTTTGTGGTGGAAAAAGGTAGTGGGAAAAGTTCCCTGTTCTTGCCGGACGGGACAAAGGTGCTGCTGAATGCCGGAACGACGATTCAGTATCCGACACGGTTTGATCAGAAGGAACGGACTGTCATGTTGGAGGGAGAAGGTTATTTTGAGGTGGCAAAGAATGAACAGAAGCCGTTTGTCGTCCGGCTGAAAGGATATGATATAAAAGTTCTGGGAACTGTCTTTAACGTTAAGGCTTATCCGGACATGGATTATTCGACTACTTCCCTTATTTCCGGAAAAGTGTTTCTGACTTCCTATGATACGGAAGGTGTTGTCTGTAATGAACAGGTCCTGCGGCCGAGCGAGACTGCCCGGATCGACAGGCAGAGCGGAGTTATTACGACCTATCGGGGAGATGAAGACTTCCAGCTGGCTTGGACGAAGGGACTTTATAAATTCAAGGATAAGCCTTTCTCCGAAGTCGTAGCGGAGCTGGAACGTCTTTATGACGTCACGATTCTGATTGAAGATGAAAAACTAGCCCGGTCCATTTTTACAGGAAGTTTTGTACTGGAGAATACAATAGAAAAAGTGCTGAAACCTTTGGGACAGTATAATAAGTTCCGGTACAAGATGGAAGGACAGGTTATCTGTATTTACCCTAAATAACAATCCCTGATGTCTAACTTTAAAATAACAGAACCATGGAACCACCCTACTGATCAGCCTAAAGAAAAATTCGGGAAATGCGAGGCACCTCCCGAACTATTATTCATTTCAGTCCTTCCGGCAACGTCGGCAAAACAGTAACGGAAAGACTTCAAACTTAAAATAATACACAAAAATATGGAAAAATATCAAGAGTGGGGCTTTTTGTCTCCAAAAATAAGGCGTATCATGAAATTAACACTATTATTTACGCTGTTGTGCATACTGCACATCTCTGCTAATACTTATGCACAAACCACTCAAGTATCGGTAGACGTACAAAATGGTACTTTCTATGATGTGGTGAAACAAATTGAAAAACAGTCGGAATATCTTTTTTTCTACAATAGTAAGGATATCCCGAATGATTTGCCGGTTAGTCTCCAAGAGACTAAATCCAATATCACAGTGATATTGGATCATCTGGTAAAGGAATATAATTTATCGTATAAGATAAATGACAGGCATATATTCCTTACCAGAAATACAGCAGTTCAACAACAAGGAAAGCGAATAACGGGAACGGTAAAAGACCCGAACGGGGAACCTATTATCGGGGCTAATGTGTCAATAAAAGGCACGGCTGTTGGTACTATTACTGATATAAACGGAAGTTTTAGCATTGAGGCAACTCCAGGTGTGACACTACTAATATCGTATATTGGATATATGTCAAAAGAGATATCTGTGGATAACAAATCTTTATATGATATTCAAATGACAGAAGATACTCAGAATCTAGATGAAGTAATAGTGGTGGGATATGGTACTCAAAAGAAAGCTAATTTGACCGGAGCTGTTTCACAAGTAAGTGGAGACGTGCTGAATAGTAGACCGATCTCTAATTTAGGAGAAGGCTTGCAAGGAATCATTCCTAACTTGAATGTTACTACTGGATCCGGTTTACCCGGGCAAGGTGCTACGTATAACGTTCGGGGTTGTACATCTATTACTGAAGGGGCAGGGCCGCTGGTCTTGATTGACGGTGTGCAAATGGATCCTAATCTGATTAGTCCTCAGGATGTAGAAAGTGTAACCGTATTGAAAGATGCTGCTTCGGCTGCTATCTATGGGGCACGAGGTGGATATGGAGTTATATTGATTACAACAAAAAATGGAAACAAAAATGATAAAACGACTATCTCTGTATCTGCAAACTGGGGCGTTTATCAACCTACTACTGTGCCTAGAACACCTAATTCTTTGGATTGGGTAAACTATATCAATCAGGTAGCAGCTAACGCAGGGCAACAACCTGTTTATAATGATACATATATATCTTATGTTAAAGCCTATTATAACGATCCGGTTAATAATTCCTCTGTTTTTTATGATCCGGCAGCTAATGATCCTAAACATTTGAACGATCCTTCAGCATGGTCCTACTGTGGAAATACAGATTGGTATGGAGAAACAATAAACTCTGTAGCACTTGATCAGCGATATAATATATCTATGCAGGGAGGTACGGAAAAAACGAGATATTATGTTTCACAAAGCTTTAATAATAAAGGTGGTTTGATGAAATTTTATGATGATAACTATCAGCGATGGAATACGAATGTGAAAGTGAGTTCGCAAATAACAAAATGGTTGGAATTAACAGGTAAAGTAATGTATAATTACTCTGATCAGGATTTACCAACTCCTGGAATTTGGGGGGGATGGGGTAATTTGTTTATGGATTATCTTTCTCCGCTGATGCCACTCAAACATCCTGACGGTAATTTTTCCGGACAGGGAACAGATACAAATCCTGCAGCGATACAATCAATGGGAGGATATGGACGAACAAAAATAAATGATGCTTGGTTAACAGGTGCTGTAAAGATTACACCATTGTCTGGTCTAACTATTAATGCAGATTATACTTTTAACTATTATAGTCAGGATGATGATGTCTTTGTTCGTGAATATTATGAATATCGTAGGTTACCAGATACTGAAGCTTTGTACCCTTGGACTACGCCTAACAGTTCGAAAAGTACCCAATCAAATGATTACTATAGTGCGTTCAATGTTTATGCACAATATGATAAGAGCATATCTAAAAATAATTTTAGTGTTATGGTTGGATATAATAACGAGTCAAAGTCCAATCGGGGTTTTGGGGTGGAAAGACAAAAACTGATCAGTAACGATATTCCTTTTATTAAACTTGCTTCGGGAGATACCTATACAAGAAATGAGGTTTCTACAGAGTGGGGAATAGAGGGTTTTTTTGCGCGTATTAATTATGACTATGACGGAAAATATTATCTTTCGTTTAACGGGCGGTATGATGGTACATCTAAATTTCCAATAGGACATCGTTATGCATTTTTTCCTTCTGTTTCTGCAGCTTGGAGAATAAGCAGTGAAAAATTCATGGAACCGACAAAATCTATTTTGGATGACTTGAAACTCCGTCTATCATATGGTTCATTAGGAAACCAAGGTGGTGTTGATAACTTCACTTATTATCCGGGAATGGGAGTTGATACCAATTACGGGTATTTATTGAATGGCTCTTTAATCTCTAAAGTTTCTGCTCCCGGACTGGTTAGTGATAATTATACATGGGAAACTATTAACCAGTTTGATGCCGGAGTCGATTTCTCATTGTTAAATAGTCGATTAAGTGGCTCTTTTGACTGGTATCAACGAATGACCTTAGATATGCTAGCTCCGTCTCAACCGTATCCTGCTACTTTAGGAACATCTGCCCCGAAAGTAAATAGCGCAGATATGAGAACCCGAGGTTGGGATCTTTCTTTAAATTGGCAGGATCGGACGGCTTCCGGTTTTAGTTATCGTATTGGTTTTATTTTGTCTGATTACCAGGGTGAAATTACCAGATATTATAATCCTACAGGTAGTATAGATGATAAGACTTGGTATGAAGGGAAAAAAATAGGTGATAAATGGGGGTATACGACGGTGGGACTATTCCAGTCTCCTGAAGATGTTGCTGGTTGGGTTGATCAATCCAAGCTTTATGGAGGACAGTGGATGCCTGGCGACATAAAGTTAAAAGATTTGGATGGAGATAACCAGATTACATATGGTAAAAAGACATTATCTGATCATGGTGATTTATCTGTTATAGGAAATACGGAACCCCGATATAGTTATGGTATTAAATTAGGTGGTGACTTTAAAGGCTTTGATTTAGATTTATTTTTCCAAGGAGTTGGGCGTAAAGACTTTTTCCCGGGTGGAATGGGATTTTGGGGTTGCAGTGCATATTATCAGATGCCTACGGATTGGACGGTAGCAAACAGCTGGACTCCGGAAAATACGGATGCCTTACTACCTCGTCCTAGTATGGGGAATAGTTATAATCAACAAACTCAGACTGGATATAAGTTTAATGCCGGATATCTTAGATTAAAAAATTTGACATTAGGTTATACTTTGCCTAAAGAATTAACACAAAAAGTGTATATCGGTAGAGCCAGAGTTTATTTTAGCGGACAGAACTTGTTCTGTATAACATCTTTGCCATATATATATGATCCAGAGACTTTGAATTATCATGTATATCCGGTACAACGAACATTCTCTGTAGGTCTTGATATTAATTTCTAATAAGGGTAATCTATTAAAATATAATCAAATGAATACAAAACATATAGTAGTTGGTCTGATTATGCTAGGATTGACGTCCTGTGATGTTACAGACAAATTCCCGACAGATAGTTTTACAGATGAGAACTATTGGACATCAACGAAAAATCTGGAACTTTATGCAAATGGCTTTCTTGGAAACCTGGGAGGAGCGAATTCACACCTGGATGAGCAAACGGATGTACGAGCTACTGTTTCAATCAGTGATTATTTGGCAGGCAATTCGGTTGTCCCCCAAAAAGATGATCATTGGAAATGGGAGAATCTACGTAGTATCAATCATTTTTTGGCTAATTACCATAAAGTGACTGGTGACGAAGCTACTATTAATCAATATGTAGGTGAGGTCCGTTTTTTCAGGGCTTTGGATTATTTTGATAAAGTTAAATACTTTGGTGATGTACCTTGGTATAACCAAGAAATGCAGCTAAGTGATACAGCGTTAATCTATAAAAAACGTGATCCTCGTGCTTTGGTTGTGGATAGTATAGTTGCCGATCTGGAATTTGCTTGCCAAACAATGGCTACTCCAAACAAAGTAGCAACAGGACGATTACATAAATATGTAGCTTATCAGCAGCTAGCTAGAGTTTGCTTGCATGAAGGTACATTAGAAAAGTACTTGAATGAAGAACATACTTTGAACGAAAGAGCTACGATATTGTTGAGAAAGGCAGCCGATGCTGCCAAATATATCATAGACAATGGTGGCTATGATATTGTCTCAATGGACTTTTATGCGCCTCAGGTAGACGAATCACATCCGTTGGATTATGCAGCTTTGTTCTCACAAACAGAAGATATTTCATCGAGTAAGGAATGTGTGTTGGCACGTGTTTATGCACAGGGACTTGTTATGAATTCCCTTTCTCGGGATATGGAAGGTCCTAATTCCGGAATGACAAAGATGATGGTTAATCAATACTTGTGTACGGATGGGAAACCGATTGGAACCTCCGATAGTTTTCATGGAGATAATATTTTGAGTGAGGAGATTCAAAATAGAGATGCCCGGTTATATCAAACGATACAGAACGAGTATTTGCCTTATAAGTATACTGATGGTTCTATAATGCTTCCTAATGATCCACCGATTATAGCATCCGAATTCCCTACAGGTTTCAATGTTATGAAATTTCATAGTCCGGATCCAGAACAATATACGCTTGCATATAGTGCACATGTACAGTGGTTTCTTTATCGTTATGCAGAGGTTTTATTAATTTATGCAGAGGCACGGACTGAATTAGGTGAACTAACGCAAGCAGACGTGGATCTTACAATAAATAAATTGAGAAAAAGAGCTGGTGTAGCTCCTCTGGATATGAATAATATAACTCCGACTCCGACGCAATATAAAATGGATTATGGATATAACCTTTCTGATTTGTTGTATGAAGTTCGTCGGGAACGGCTTGTTGAATTATATGCAGAAGGTTTTAGATGGGATGATATATGTCGTTGGCGTGCCGGTAAGTTATGTACTTCTCCTCTTTCCGTTTATGGAATTACAGTTTCGGATGAAGTGAGAAAACTGTATGATGCTGTGTATGGTACAACTGTAAATCCACATATTTTCGATATAGATGGAGGGAAAATAGCTACGGCCAGCTATAATGGAAAACGTTATGTGAAGTTATATCAAACGATCTCTGATGGGAAAGGGTATACTTGGAATGATAAACTATATTTGCATCCGTTACCATCTGAAGAATTGTCTCTCAATCCTAATTTGGAGCAAAATCCTGGTTGGGAATAAAACAGTTATTTATTCTTGAAAGTTATGCTTGACAAAAGATTAGATTATTCAAAAGGATAGTCTGATCTTTGTCTGGCGAATTATAAATCATAACGAAATGAAAAACGTATTAGTCAGATTATTATTCATGCTTTTGTTGTTTGTTCCTCATTGTACTTTTGCACAACAGAAGGAACTATCATGGGAAGAATTACAGCAACGATACCAGTTTCCCAAATGGTATACGGATGCTCGGTTTGGAGTTTGGGCAACGGTCGGCCCCCAGTCTGTCCCCCGTTTAGGGGGAGGATGGTATGCTCGTCATATGTTTATGGAGGATGTGGGAGGACAAACTTTTGGACGGAATGCTTATGATTGTCATCTGAAAACGTTTGGTCCTCAGTCTCAGAAAGGATATATGGAGGTGATTAACCAATGGAAAGCGGAACGGCTGGATACCGATGAGTTGGTAAAGTATTTCAAGTCAATAGGAGCTAAATACATTGTGGTACATGCAAACCATCATGATCATTATGACAACTTTGCCTCGACTCATCATCCATGGAACTCTGTTAATACGGGACCACATAAGGATATAGTAGGACTTTTTGAGAAGTCGACCCGTAAATACGGATTACCTTTCGGTGTAAGCTCTCATGACGACCGTATGCTAGGTTGGTGGCTTCCTGCCTTTGGAGCTGATAAGGCTGGTCCTTATAAAGGAATCCCTTACGAAGGTCGTATGACGAAAGAAGATGGAAAAGGTAAATGGTGGGACGGTCTCGATCCTGCTCAATTGTATGGACTTCCTCCGGAAAAACGGACACCTGAATATGAGGAGAATTTGAAAAAAAACTATATGCTTCGTCAACAAGAACTGGTGACGAAATATAATGTAGACTTATTATGGGTAGACGGTTATGGGTTCCCTTACGGGAATTATGGGAAAGAAGTCTTTCGTACGATGTTTAATAATAGCTTGAAACAACATGGCAAGATTGATGCTGTGGGAATAGCAAAAGTGGACAACGAACCTATGTTAGTGAAAGATATAGAAGCTGGTGTTGCCAATGATATTTTGCCTTATCCCTGGGATGGTATATTTACTTTTACCCATTGGTTTTATAAAGAGGATGATCCTTTGATGCACAATGCCCGTACGATCATAGAATTAACAAGTGATATTATCAGTAAAAACGGTAATATGCTACTTAATGTTGAGTTGATGGCCGATGGAACCATTGCTCCTGCTCATAAAGGTATTTTGGATGACATAGGGGAATGGATAAATATCAACGATAAAGCGATTTATGCAAGTAAACCGTGGATGATTTATGGCGATAATCTTAATTCTTGCCTTCGGGAAATAGAAAGAAATATAACGAATGCTGATGTGGAAAATGTGTTGAAAGAGGCCCAAAAGGAAAATTTTAATGCTCGAACAGTTGCCAGTGCACCCTATGGGCATGATGAGGTACGGTTTACGACTCGTGGCAAAAAGCTATATATTTTTGTTCTCAATCCGACTACAGGAAATATAGAATTACCATCCTTGGGATTAAGTTCTGAGCAGAAACCAGGCAAGATACGTTCTGTGAAGATGTTGGGAAGCCATGAAAAAATAGAGTTTCACCAGGATCATGAGAAGTTGATATTGAATGTTCCGGATAAGCGTCCAACACCCTATACAACAGTGTTTGAAGTACAAGGTGCATTACATTAAAGTCCTTTTGTTTCTTTTTTACAGCCTGAAATTCTGCCTCCTGAACTCCAGTGGCGAAAGCCCCATCACATTGGAGAATGTGCGGGAGAAGTATTGGAACTCTTTAAAACCGAACTTGTGAGCGATCTGATTCACTTTCATATCTGTATGGATCAGTAACTTGTAGGCTTTGTTTATTTTCATACGTGTGAAATAATCCATAGGGGAGTAATCTGTCTTCTTGACGAATTTGAGGTAGAAGTATGATTCCGAATATCCGATAGAAGAAACCTCGGAAAGTGTTTATCTTATTTTTGAAAAGGCTGAATATGATTTTTCAACATTAAAAGGCAAACCAGTTGATGTGGAACGGTTAGGTACGACAAAACTATCTAGTTATCCTTACGAGCATGCGGACGGCATACCTTTTACTTTGGATAAAGATTATTGAAACGACCGATCAGCGAAAGTTTCGGCAATTTGGCCTTTTGAACAATTACCGAAAAGCGACTCGTATCAAAGTTTGGTGATGTTTGGCAAGCAATAATAATCCACTAAATAAGCAGCTATTTGCTATTTTTCATAGTGATAGCTGCTTTTATATTTGTAACTTGAAATGAAATATTCATGCCATGAAAAAATAAATCTATGTATATGAAGCGAATTGTATTATTTCTCCTGATTGCATTGGGAGGATTTTTTCAACTTAAAGGACAGGAAGTAAATACCTCTGTCGAGAGAGTGTATGTTGTTTTCAAAACACATTTGGATGTCGGTTTTACCGATTTGAGTTCCGTGGTAACCCAGCGTTATATAACGGAATTTATACCGAAAGCATTGGATGTGTCGGAAAAGCTACGTGCAGAGAATGCTAGTGAAAAATATGTTTGGACAACAGGGGCGTGGCTGATCTGGAAATATCTCCATACGGCATCATCTCAGGAAGTGGAACGCCTGGAAGCTGCTATCCGGCGAGGAGATATCGTTTGGAATTCGGTACCCTATACGGTCGAATCGGAATCGATGAACCTGGATTTGTTTGAAACCTGCCTGCTATTGTCGCATAAGCTGGATGAAAAATACGGAAAGAAAACGATTGCTGCTAAAATGACGGATGTGCCTGGACATACACGCAGCATTGTGGCCCCGATGAGCCGTGCCGGTATCCGTTTCCTGCATATAGGCGTGAATCCGGCTTGCCCGATTCCTTCCGTACCTGAATTCTGCCGTTGGAAGGATACGGATGGCAGTGAACTGATCTTGGTTTATCAGCAGGATTATGGCTCTGAGAATGTACTACCGGATGGAAAATCGGTCATCTCAATCAATTTTACCGGAGACAATCACGGTCCTCACTCCTATGAAAAGGTGAAGGCTATTTATGCCGATTTGCATAAACGCTATCCGAAGGCCCGTCTGATAGCTTCTTCTTTCAATGAAATAGCGGAGGAACTGGTAACCATGCAGGATCAGTTGCCGGTAGTTACTTCCGAAATAGGGGATACCTGGATTTACGGCTATGGAAGTGCTCCGGTACGGATGGCAAAATTCAGGGCGTTGTCAGAACTCTATTCCAACTGGGTGCGTGAAAAGAAAATAGATAAAAACAGTGATGCGGCACTCGATTTTGCGTTGGAGCTGGGATTGATAGCCGAACATACGCAGGGGGTCGATGTGAAAACCCACCTTCAGAATTGGGACAAGTATGATATGGATCTTTTCCTTCCGGCACGCTCTACCGCGCCTTTCCAAAAGGCGGAGGCATCGTGGAAAGAATTGGATGACTATGTTTATAACGCGATCCAGTATCTGCCTCAAAATTTGCAAGAAGAGGCATTGGCTGAAATGAAAAAGATTGACCGGGTGGAAGCTCCTTCGCTCACGAAGAAAGCGAAAGTGGTCTCTTCTACTCCTTGGCAGGCATCGGTTTTGAAAAACGGTGCGTTGAAGATCGAAGGGTTGTCTTACCAGATGTGTGATGCCAATGATTATAAAAACTATCTGGACAACTACTTGCGTGCTCATTACGGATGGGCTTTGGCAGATATAGGCAAGCCGGGATTGGATAAATCGAAAGCCGTAAGCGTTTCTCTTTCTGCGCAGACGGTCAAACAGGAGATCCGTAAAGATAAAAAAGGGATACGGACAGTCAGCGAACTTGTTTTCCCGGAGCATTCGGGTGTCGACCGGCAGGTATATCCGGAGAAGATGTATGTGGACATATTGGAGTATAAGAACGGGAAAAAGGCAGAAGTCGCATTGACTATCCAAGGGAAACCTGCTGTCCGTTTGCCGGAAGCCTATTGGTTGTCTTTCAATACGGATGATATCCTTTCCATCGTGGCGGAAAAAGTCGGTGGGCGTGTCGATTTATTCGATGTGGTGGAAAAGGGGAATCGCCAGCAGCACGGAATCGACCGTTATGTGGATCTGGTGACTTCATCCGGAACCGTCCGTATATGGAGTGAAGCCGCTTTTCTTGTCAATGTAGGCGAAGCAAAGGGTATAAACTATTCATTGAAATATCCGGCCAAAGAGGGAGGCATTCATTTTAATCTGAGTAATAATCTTTGGAATACAAATTTCTGCATGTGGAACGAGGGCTCGTTGACTTATCGTTTCACAATCGAACAAATCGATTGATAATTGAAATAGATATGAATGTAAAAAGCACATACGTAATGTTGTGTTGTATGCTTCCTTTTTGGGTGAAAAGTCAGCCTATGGAAGAATATAATACAAAGGTCAAAGAGGTCATTGTGATTTGTAAGACCCATTTTGATATCGGTTACACGCATCGGGTGAATGATGTGGTTAATTATTATCAGACAGAGATGATTGACAGGGCCTTTAAGGTGATGGATGCTTCCGGTGATTTGCCGAAAGAACAGCAATTTGCCTGGACACTTCCCGGGTGGGTTTTGTCAAAGACAATGGAGGATTGGAAGGGACAAACCCCGGAACGCAGGCAAAAACTGGATAATAAACTAAAGTCCGGGCAGATTGTGCCTCATGCATTACCATTTACCATGATCTCTGATTTTTGTGGTCTGGAGGAAATGGCACGTGGATTGAATTTCTCATCGGCTCTATGTCGTAAATATAATTTGCCGTTATCCCATTCCGGCAAGATGACGGATGAACCTTCACACACGGGAGCCTTGGCGACAGTATTGGCTCATGCTGGTGTAAAGTTTTTACATATCGGCTGTAACTGGCCCAGCGGATTTGTGAAAACGCCGGGATTGTTCTGGTGGGAGGGACCAGACGGTTCAAGGGTTTTGACCTTGTATTCGGCCAGTTACGGAACAAACTGTGCGGTGTGTCCTAAAGAATGGCAAGGGCCGAATGATCCGATGATGGGAGTAAACCTGATGCCGGCAAAAGATTGGCCTTATGCAGTTTGGCCGGCTATCTTGGTGACAGGTGATAACTCGGGACCTCCTACGGCAGAACGGATTAAAGAATTGTTTCAGGAGATAAAAGAGAAAATGCCGGATGTGAATGTGCATATGGGAACGATAGATGACTTTTATGAAGCCCTAATGAAAGATAATCCGCAATTGCCTGTCGTTAAATCCGCCATGCCGGATACATGGATACACGGTATAATGAGTGATCCGGGAGGAGTCCGTTTATCGCGGGAAGTGCATCCGCTTATCAGTTCGGCTGAAGTATTGAATACTCAATTGGGTGTTTGGGGTGTTCCGGTTGCTTCTGTGTCGAAAGATATTGCAACGGCTTATGAGAAAATGGCGTTGTATGGAGAGCATACGTGGGGCGGCTCAAAATCAGTGAAGGCTTATGGCGAGGCTTTCGAAAAGTTACCCGCAGATGAATATAAGGATCTCGAAGCATCCTGGGAGGATAAGACCGGGTATATTCGTGATGCGTCGGATATCGTTCAGGGAATAACCCAGTCGAACCTGTATTCTTTAGCAACGAATGTTACATGTAAAAAGAATTCTTTTGTCGTGTATAATCCGTTACCGTGGAAACGTTCGGGAGTGGTAGAAATAGATGGCAGGAAAATATATGTGAAGAACATCCCTTCCAGCGGTTATCAGGTTATTCCTGTAAAATCGATGGATAAGGAGGGAGATGAGCAATCGGGAAATTCGATAGAGAATGATTATTATAAAATAACTTTTGATCCCGCAAAAGGTTGTATAGTTTCTTTGTTGGATAAAAAGACGGGTCGGGAATGGGTTGACAAAAAAGCTGATCTTGGTTTCGGACAATATCTGAATGAACGATTTACATTTGAGCAGGCATTGGATTATACCCTGGCTTATCAGCAGGGACGTGCGGGGGATTGGCCTCATCCTGGAATACACAAGCCCGGGATGATATCGGAAAAAGAGGTCCCTTATCGTGCTGCGTCTCCAAAAGATGGTAATCTGAAAATATCGGGAGATAGTTATGTCCAAACGGCAGAATTATTGATGCCGTCAGATAAATCCCGTCATCTTCCGGCTTCTATACTTCGTATATCTTTATATAAAGATCAGCCTTACGTGGATATGGAAGTTGTTATACAGGGAAAAGAAAAAGATAACTGGCCGGAGGCGGACTGGCTTTGTTTGCCTTTCCGGATCGATCGTCCGGAATTCAATGTGTACCGGCAGTTAGGCGTGATGAATCCGGCAACCGATATTCTTCCGGGAGCAAATCACCATTTATATACAGCAGAACATGGTGTAACTATTACCGGTACGGATGGAGCCGGTATTGCCATATGTCCGCTTGATCATCCGTTGATCAGTTTGGGTGTTCCCGGATGCTGGAAATGTTCAGACGATTACGTACCGGAACAGCCGGTTGTTTATCTTAATTTATATAATAATCAGTGGAATACTAATTTTCGTTATTGGTATCCCGGCACGTGGAGTTCACGTGTTCGTATCTGGACGGTTGAAAAAGGCACTACTCCGGAAGAAAGATCCCGATTGTTTATGACTTCGGCATTGGAAGCACGTAATCCGTTACAAGCTATACCTGTAAAGGAAAAGAGAGGAAATCTGCCTGCTGTTCAATCTGGGCTGGAAGTATCTCGCCCGGGAGTGACTGTCACTGCATTTGGTGCGGATCCGGACGGGAATACAGGAACGTTGTTACGCGTTTGGGAACAGGCCGGAGTTTCGGGGAAACTGATGATAACATTGCCAAAAGGAATGAATACTTCAGTGGTAGTACCGGTAAATTTACGTGGGGAAAAGAAAGGAGAGCCTATTCCCATTAAGTCCGGAAAGTTTGAATTGGAATTGGGTGCTTATGCGCCAGCCAGCTTTATATTGGAATAATGTATCCGTGGCAGAGGCAGGTTTTGTAACTGTCCGTGCCGGAAGTTTTACAACCTGAAATTCTGCCTCCTGAACTCCATCGGCGAAAGCCCCATCACATTGGAGAATGTGCGGGAGAAATATTGAGACTCTTTAAAACCGAGCTTGTGAGCGATCTGATTCACCTTCATATCAGTCTGGATCAGTAACTTGCAGGCTTTGTTTATTTTCAGGCGTGTGAAATAATCCATAGGGGAGTGGCCTGTCTCCTTAACGAATTTGCGGTAGAAGTATGATTCCGAATATCCGCAGAAATTAGCGAAATCGGCCAGCTTGAGGTTACTCTCGATATTATCGTTCATAAAATGTACGACGCGGTTCATCACATTTTCAGAATACTCTTTGGGACGGAAGTTATTCCGGTAGACATCGATGAACAGGAAAGAACCCAGGAAATGGGCAAAACACAGATTGGCGTAATGCATATGATCCATAGAGGTACTTTCGTTCAGCGTAAAGAAAATCTCCTCAAACAGGTCGAGCCGTTCTTCAATGCGTGACTGGGCGGAAGGAGAGACCGTCGTCGGCTTATCGAAACGGCTGGAGAAAAGAGGGGCTTTGCTTCCCCGGAAATGAATCCAGTAGATCGTCCAGGGACTGGTCTCATCGGCTCCGTAAGCATGCGGGATATTCCGGGGCAGGATAATGAACTGGTTAGCCTCCAGATTTTGCCGTTTCCCGTACAACTCTATCCAGCCGCATCCTTCCTTACAATAGATGAAAAGAAACTCATCGCATCCGGTTGGCCGGTTAATATAATGATGGGAAGCCCTTGAGAAGTATCCCATCGAATAAAGATACAAGTCACCTGTCAGTGGACTATCTTCCATCAGATCGATCATCGGGATAGGAAGATAGATGAAACGTTCGCCGGAAAATCCTAGTTCTACTTTTGCCATTTTTCATGTATTTCGCTATTCACAGCATAAAATAAGCAATAATAATCCACAAATAAGACAAGATTTTGCTATTTTTTATAGGTTGATAGGACTTTATATTTGTACCTTACTTAAAGTGTGGCTTACAATAAGGGGAAGATCGTATGATGAAAAGAAAATATTCAATATTTGCAGTGTTTATTTTATTGGTAGTTGCAGCTTGCGGAGAGAGTAAGTATGTGCTGCAATCTCCCGATGGCAGTCTGTCCGTAAAGGTCGGGCAGTCGGATAAAGGTGATCTTATCTACCGTTTGGAAAAAGTAATAAGTATGAAGCATTTCAAAATGCTTTAAAGTTGAATTATTTAAATATGATGTTATGATGATGAATATATCAAAAGGTGTGTTTACTCTTTTTACTGTAGTCGGTTCGGCAGCTTGCAGCAATGTGCAGATTGAAGGTTCCTGGATCGAGCCTGTCCCCGGTATGCCTGAGATGGTACAAGGTGTTACGTTAGAGAATGGGGGGAGGGCTACTTCCATCAATATGGCCACCCTGCAATATGAGTCTTGGGAGAAAAATGGAGATAAACTGGTGTTGTCGGGTAAAAGTATAGGTAACCACCAGACTATATCTTTTTCGGACACATTGCAGATAGAAGAGCTTACGACTGAGAATTTGGTGTTGAAAAAAGGTGATTTAGTTATAAAATATCAGAGACAAAACTAGAGTTAGGGGAAGAACCTAAATTGAATACAATGAAAAAGAAAATAGCTTATTGTTTGTTTGCATCTGTATTATCTTCTGTGATTTATGCAGATGTTGTTCCGTCTTCAGTCGATTATGTGGTGCGTCCTCTCTACGGTTACAGGGCGGACGGAACTCCCGGGCGTATTGTGACGGTTAAATTGAAAGGAAAGGAACTGAAAGGAGAGCTTTCCGTAGATGTGATAGCCAAAGGAAAAACAGAAAAGAACCATTTTACATTGAATGCGAAAGATTCGACGGAGGTCGAAATTCTGTTACCTTCCACAGTACCTACAGGGAAGAAGTCGGAAGTCACCTTGGTTCTTCGTGGGGCGGATAAGGTGTATAAGCAAAAAGTCAGTGTTACGCCTATGCGTCATTGGAATGTTTATCTGTACAACCATGCTCACGTGGATATAGGATATACCAATACGCATAAGAACGTAGAACAGCTTCACAAGAATAATATCATTGAAGGGATAAAACTTGCAGAAGAGACGAAGAACCATCCGGAGGGTGCCCGCTATGTGTGGAACCCTGAAATTGGATGGCCGCTCGAACGCTTATGGCAATCCAATCCGGAGATGCGGGATGGGGTCATAGATGCAATCAAGAAAGGACAAGTGTGTGTGGATGCCAGTTATCTGAACCTGAATACTAGCATTTGTACAGATGAAGAGATGTTCCACATTTTTAAATTTACGCGGGAGATGCAACGGTTAAGCGGACAACCTGCAGACGTTTTCCAACAGTTCGATATTCCGGGTATATCGTGGGGACTTGTTCCGGTAATGGCACAGGAGGGAGTTCGGTATATTATTTCCTGGCCTAATTCTGATCGGGCGGGAAATGCCCATGCCAATATGGATGGTAAGCCTTTTTGGTGGTTGGGGCCGGATGGAAAATCGAAAGTATTGTTTTTCCAACCTGGCAGTTATGCCAATAGCGGGAGTATGGGAAAAGGCGGAGAGACGGGACGTCCGTGGTTCGGCCAACGTGATCCGAAAAAGGTTCCGAAAGTAATACGTACCGGATATGCGAATGTAGACTTTACCAAGCAGTTGGAGTCTATGGAGAAAGACAATTACCCCTACGATTTTGCCTTGTTCTCCTGGTCCTTGTGGGACAACAATCCCTTGGATGCCGATATCCCTTTTGCGGTGAAGGAGTGGAATGAAAAATATGCCTACCCGAAGATTCGTATTTGTGGTGGTCACGAAATCATGTCGATGATAGAGGATAAATATGGAGACCAGTTGCCGGTCGTATCCGGCGACTATACGGAATACTGGACGGACGGCTTAGGTACGGCAGCCGGCCTGACCGCCAAAAACCGAAATGCCAAAGAGCGGTTGACACAGGCGGAAACAATCTGGTCCATGCTGGCAGATGGCGGGAAAGCTCCACGTGACGATTTCGATGAGGCTTGGCGTTATATCCTTTTAGGTTCGGAACATACCTGGTGCTTCGAGAATCCGACCGAACCCTATTTCCAGGATGCCATCTGGAAAGTGAAGCAGTCTTACTTCCATGAGGCCGAAGATCGCTCGATCGATATGCTGGATGAATCGCTGGCTCCTGCCACAGATAAGTCGAATGGGGCACTGGGGCCTAAGGAAGGTCCTTCCAATGGAGGTATCGCTGTCTTTAATACGCATTCATGGCCGCAGAGCGGTGTGATCCGGTTGACGGCAAAGGAGAGCTTGAAAGGGGATAAAGTGATCGACCAGCATGGGAAAGAGGTACTTTCCCAACGCCTTTCTACCGGTGAGCTGTTGTTCTATGTTCCGGAAGTACCAGCATTAAGTTCTCGTCATTTTCGGGTAGTGGAAGGCAAATGTTCTTTGTCGGGCAGTTGCAAAATAGAGGGAACGACACTGGAAAACGATTGTCTGACGGTTCATGTGGACCAGGCAACCGGTAATATTGTTTCTTTATTGAAGAAAGGTGCTGAATATAACTATATCGGCGAGGGAGCCAATACATTCTCCTGGTTGCCGGCGAATGTGGATGCTCCGCAGGCGGATACGGTATTATCTGTTTCCGTAGTGGAAGAAGGTCCTTTGGCTGTAGAACTGCGTGTGGTATCGAAAGCAACCGGTTGCCGGAGCGTCTCCCGTTCTGTCCGTTTGTTGGCAGGCCAGCCATGGGTGGAAATCTCCAATGTCGTAGATAAATTGCCTTTGGTGGAGAAAGACGGCATTCATTTTGGCTTTGCCTTCAATCTGCCGGACTCAAAGACCCGTGTCGATATTCCCTGGGGAGTGATGGAAGTGGAAAAGGACCAGTGGCCGCAGGGTAACCGTAACTGGCTTGCGATGCAGCGGTGGCTGGACGTATCGAATGCGACTCATGGCGTGACTTGGTGCTCGTTGGATGCTCCTCTCTTTGAATATGGAAACCGTACAGCCAATATAGCTTTGGGCTGGGGGGATAAAGGCAATTGGTTGAAAAAGCTGGAGCCGAGTTCGACTATCTATTCCTGGGTTATGAATAATCATTGGCACACTAATTTCCCGTTGACGCAGGACGGTCCCGTACGTTTTCGTTACCGCTTATTCCCTCATGAAGGATATGACGTGGTAAAGGCTAACCGATTCGGTCTGGAACAATCACAGCCGCTGGTTTATGCAACGGCAGACAAAGTTCAGGTCGTAAAGCCAGTTATTGCTATTGGTAATGATCGGGTATACACAACGATTCTGAAGAGTACGGATAAAGATAAGGAACTGATTGTTCGTCTCCGTTCTTTGTCGGATAAGGAAGAGTCTGTAAAGCTCTCTTTCCCGAAAGCCGATCCGAAAAGTCTTATGATTTGTGACCGTGAAGAGATCCCGTCAAGACCAACCAACGGAGAGTTTACGATGAAACCTTACGGACAAGTTACATTGCATTTAAAATATTGAACATAGATGAAATTACCGCCCTGACGTTTATTCCCAGGGTTTTAAAGCTGATATACAGAGACCGGACTTGTAAGCTTTCTGTTCCTTTTTATACTAATTAGGAACGGTTGTTTGCAGGTCCGGTTTGTTTTGGGATACGTGAAATACGTTTGCAATAATAATCCACAAAATAAGCAATGTTTTGCTATTTTTTATCGGGTAGGCAGCCTCTATATTTGCATCACACTTACAGTGCTATATACAATAAAATAATCTTAAATACACATGAATATGACATCAAAACAACGTGTTCAAAACGCATTGAACCATAGCACCCCCGACCGGATACCGGTGGACTTCGGAGCTACTTCCGTTACCGGTATCCATTGCAAGGTCGTGGAGGCGTTGAGACAACATTACGGACTGGACCCTCACCCCGTCCGTGTCATCGAACCCTTTCAGATGCTGGGTGAGATAGAGGAGGATTTGCAGGAAATAATGGGTATTGACTGTGTCCCCGTCTTCGGACGCAAGGACATGTTCGATATCGACGAAACCCAATTACACGAGCAGGTTACTCCTTGGGGGCAAAAAGTAATGATTGCCTCCGGTATCGATCTGACGACGGATAAGGAAGGCGACGTGTACATTTATGCCGGTGGCGACCGTTCCTATCCGCCCAGTGCCATCATGCCTTCGGGCTGCTATTTCATCAACGCGACGGAAAGGCAGGAATATGTGGACGACGAAGCCATTACTCCGGAGGATAACCTGGAAGAGTTCGGCCCTGTTTCCGAAGAAGATTTGCAATACTATAAAAAGACCGTGGAGCAGGCCGCAGCAACCGGAAAGGCCGTTGTTGCGAGCTTCGGCGGGACGGCTTTGGGCGATATCGCTTTCGTGCCCGGCATGGGATTGAAGAATCCGAGAGGTATCCGCAACGTGGCCGAGTGGTATATGTCGACCGCCATGCGCCGCGACTATGTGCAGACGGTTTTTGAGAAACAGACCGATATAGCTATCGCAAACTACCAACGGTTGTGGGATACCGTCGGCGAGAAGGTAGACGTGGTCTTCACCTGCGGGACCGATTTCGGTACCCAGGATTCCCAGTTCTGTTCGCTGGATACCTTCAGGGAACTGTGGCTTCCCCATTACAAACGGATGAACGACTGGATTCACCAGCATACCACCTGGAAAGTATTCAAACATACCTGCGGAGCTATCCTGCCGATTCTTCCCGGTCTGGTGGAGGCGGGTTTCGATATCATCAACCCGGTACAGATTAATGCGAAGGATATGGACCCTGTGGTCCTGAAAAAGGAATACGGCAGCCAAGTCACTTTCTGGGGTGGCGGTATCGATACCCAGCGTATCCTGCCGAATGCAACACCCGAAGAAGTGCGCAGCCATGTTTTGCAGGAATGCGAGATACTGGGAAAAGACGGAGGATTCATTTTCAATGCCGTCCATAATATCCAGGCTAATGCGCCGGTCAGGAATGTGGTGGCAATGATTGAAACCCTGCGTGAATTACGGAATCAATAATTTAAAAGAAATAAAGTTATGGCAGATTTAGAGAGTTTGTATGAAGCTATTTTGAAAGGGAAACTCGATGTCGCCAAGGCAGTGACAACCGAGGCGATAGCAGAGAATGTAGACCCGCAAGAAATTATTAATGGTTATATGTCGCGGGCGATGGAGGATATCGGAAAACGTTTTGAGGAAGGAAAAGCCTTTGTCCCTGAACTGTTGATGGCGGCCCGTGCCATGAAAGGGGCGCTCGATCTGTTGAAGCCGCTGATGAAAGGAGCTGCTTCGCACCGGTTGGGCAAGGTGGTAATCGGTACGGTGAAAGGCGATTTGCACGACATCGGAAAGAACCTGGTCGCTTCCATGCTGGAAGGTTGCGGCTTTGAAGTGATAAATCTGGGAACGGATATCTCTTCAGAGAAATTTATCACGGCGATCAAGGAAAACCAGGCGCAGATTCTTTGTCTTTCTGCCTTGCTGACCACGACGATGAATTATATGCAGGAAGTGATCGACGCCCTGGAAAAGACCGGTATCCGCCAGGAGGTGAAGGTCATGATTGGCGGTGCCCCTGTATCCGAATCGTTTGCCCGTCAGATTGGAGCCGACGGCTACAGCGATAATGCGAATGCCGCTGTGACGCTGGCAAAATCATTGTTATCCGCTTAATTGTATGTTTGATTGTAGTTTGGATTTTAGCACGTTGTCCCTGACGGCAAACGACCTGTTTGCCGAGATGGGATACGGCAACACAGCCCCGGAAGAACCTGTGGAGGCACTGGCCCTTTCCATGCTGAAGGAGGTTTCTTCCCGGACTGTTCCCCGTTGCACTTTCGGCCTGTTCGACGGAACGGTGGATGACGGATATGTAACCCTGGATGGCGGAGAACCCTTTCCCGTAGGGGGGACAATCGCTTCCCTGCTGAAAGGCTCCGAACGGTTCGCCCTGTTTGCCGCCACGGCCGGGATGGCTTTTCAGGAATACCAGGACAGCCTGAAAGCGGAGGGAGATATCCTGAAATGCTTCATTGCCGATATTATCGGGACCTGCATTGCCGAGAAAGCCGGCGACCAGATGGAACGCCTGCTTGAAAAAGAACTGGGAGGCGAACGGCATACGAA
>OKXB01001577.1_pt1 | contig 21374 bp, 16 predicted proteins | sample 1601731 | NCBI WGS metagenome assembly OKXB01 (sample SAMN04414077, study PRJEB24778) | human gut metagenome | material: faecal | host: Homo sapiens
ACTGGATATAATGTACTAATGGATAAATATATTATGATTAATTCATTGGATAAAGTAGTATTGATAGATAAAGATGGTAACTTAGTTCAAGAGGGTAGGAAAGGTATGCCTATTTATACTATTGAGGGGAAAGTTGATTATATAATTATTGATAATAAAATATATGATGAAGAGATTAAAGAAATATATGAATTTTCAAATGATATTTATAGGGAAATATTTGAAAATGATAATTTATATTCATTAGATATTTATAATAATATGTTAACGATTATGTTTGTAAATAAAGATTATAATATTTTAGTGAATTTAAATGATGAAAAAGTTATGTATTCTAAGTATGATAGATTAATACATTTTGATAATGGTAAAAGGTATATAGCTCTTGGATATGATGATAAGTATATGTTGATAGATATTGATATGAAGAAGACGATATTTGAAAATGTTACTATAGATGATAATTTAAATATAATAAATGGTGATGAAGTAATTTATATTCATAATGATAGGCTTTATAGAGATGGTACTAAGATTAATGATAAGTATTATATGAGTCATGATAATTGTCAGGTTGGAAATAAACTAGTAGATAATAATAAAAAAGTAATAATTGATAAGTGTATGCTTTATTATGAAGAGTATTTTGATAATGTTATAATGGGATATAGTGATAAAGAGAGTATATTATATGTAGATGGAAATATTAATGTAGCTAATGTATTTTATAAAGTGGGAGATTATATTAAAGGTTATAGTTATCAAGAGGGAAAAAATAATGAATATAAGATATATGATAAAGATGGAAAGGTGTTAGAAGAGAATAAAGAATTATATTATATAAATAATGATATATATCAGGAATATGATTTTCAGAATGATGTTTCGTATTTTTTGGATAAAGATTTGAATACTATAACCGATGAGTTTATGTTTGCTAATTGTAATGATAATGGATACTGTGTTGTAACTGATGATAATAGTAATAAATTTTTGTATAAGGATGGCAAGAAAGTTACAAAAAATATATATGATGAAATAGAAGTTAATGATGATTATATTACTGCTAGAATGTTATTTAATTCATTTATATATATTCTTGGAGAAGATAAGAATATTGATATAGATTATCAAGAAGAGGTTACAGTAGATATAGATGATATGGTAAGTAAATATGAATTAGATGATATGAAGGAAGATATAGAGAATAATAAAGAGTTATTTATTAAATATGCTTATATAGTAGATAATAATGATAAGTTACTTGAATATAAGAAGCAAGTAATGAATATGTTTAAGGTTGTTGTGGATAATAAAAAGTATTTAAATGAATTAACTTTATTGAAGAAGCTTGGTGAGTTAAGTATTGAATATGCTGATGATTTAGGAGCAGGAATAGCTGCTACTTATACTTTTGTAGAAGTAAAGATAAGACTAGGAGAAAGAGAAGAAAATTCTTTGTATCATGAATTAATGCACTTTTTAGATTATTCTTTTAATGGTAAGAATAGTAGTTATATAAATAATTGTAATGGTAAATATGTGATAAAAAGGGGATATTCTAATGGATGCGAAATGGTTAATTTTGATACTAATTTTATAGTAGAATCAGGAGCTGAAGTTTATTCAGCGAAATATTTTACTAAGGAAATGTTAGCTTATAGACCAGCTCCGACAGTATTAGAAGCTTTGGAATATATATATGGATTGGATGAAATTGAAAAATGGTATTTTGAAGATGAAACATATTTTAAGAAGATATGGCTAGATATAGGATATAGTTATGATGAGGCAAAAGATATAATACAAGCTCTATCTAATGAGACTAATGTTAACTATTATGGTAATAATAACATGATGAAGATAATTGATGGATTAATTGATCTATATAAATATAATAATGGTATGGATTTTATGAATGATAATAAATTTAAATATATACTGAGAAGTTTAATAGATTATAGAACTGATTATAAAGATTCTAAGTATAAAAATGAATTAGAGAAGATAGTTAATGATGAAGATAAGATTATTGATATATTTAAAAATACTTTTAAAGATTATGGATATTATGATGGGCTTGGGTTTGGAGATGTATTAATTATAGATGATAAGATGTATATATCTATATCTAGTTATAAAGATAATAGGTTAGGAACAATATTTGTAGATTATGATTTTGATAATAATATAATACTTAATTATGAATATATTTATAGGACATAGAAAAGGCACTAGTATGAATAGTGCTTTTTATGTTAAAAATAGGTATGTATAGTAACTTAGGAAGATGCATACCATGATGATGCCTTCAGTACGAGTTAGTTTACGATCATCTTTGGCAAATGTATAGAGAATGAGGCCTGATATTATCATGACGGACATATCTATTATATTGAAACCAGTAGTAGTTATGCCTCCTAGGATAATGATAGGTAGACCTAGTACAAAGCCAATATTAAATATATTAGTACCAATGATATTTCCTATGATGATATCAAATTCACCTTTTCTAGCAGAAGTAACAGCCATTACTAATTCAGGGGTGCTAGTACCAATTACTAGGATGACCATAGTGATAAGTTTTTCACTGATATGAAGATCTCTTGCAATGGCTACACAGGAGTCGACGGCTAAATTACTACCTACAGATATGGCTACTAGGCCGCAGATAGAGATGAAGATTGATTTAGGGAGAGGCCATTTTGGTTTGTCATGAAGAATAGTGTCTTTTAAGAGATTTCTTGTTTTTTTATGATAGGTATAGATATAATATAAGAAACATAAGAATATTAGAAAGAGAATTATACCATCACTACGAGATATAGTATTAATTGTTTTATCGAAGATACTATCTAGAAGAAGGACTGAAAAGACAGAGATTATTAATAAGTGAAGGGGTAGTTGGTTTTTGATCGTTTCACTTTTTATTTTGATAGGGCGAATGATGGTAGCAATACCAATAATTAACATAGCATTAACAATGGTGCTACCAATTACATTAGCTAGAACGACATCGTTGTTACCATTAATTAGTCCTTGAAACGAGATAAATAATTCAGGAGCACTAGTACCAAAAGCAACGATACTTAGAGAGATGATTATTTTGGGTATTTTTAGATTAGTGGCAGTTGATGATATAGCATCTACAAAGTAGTCAGCTCCTCTTATTAATAAATAAAATCCTATTAGGACAAATATGATATTTTTTAACATGATGACACCTCTTTATTCTAATAATATAATAACAAAAAATAGATAATTTATCAATAAAAAAAGTACTATTTGTACTTTTCTAAGATATCTCTAGCAACGTATACTCCTGATGCAGAAGCATGTGATAGGGAATGGGTAACTCCTGATCCGTCACCGATTATGTAGAGGCCAGGATATTTTGTTTCTAGATTGTCGTCTACGGCTACTTCGATATTGTAGAATTTTACTTCAACTCCATATAGAAGGGTATCGTCGTTAGCGGTACCTGGAGCAACTTTATCAAGAGCATAAATCATTTCAATAATATCATCTAGTAATCTTTTAGGAAGTACTAGTGATAAGTCTCCAGGAGTTGCAGCAAGGGTAGGGGTAACAGTACTTTTATTAAGCCTTTTTTCGTTGGTACGGCGGCCTCTTATTAGGTCTCCAAAACGTTGGACGATAACACCGCCTCCTAGCATGTTAGATAGTCTAGCGATTGATTCACCATAACTGTTACTGTCTTTGAATGGCTCTGAGAATGTTTTGGATACGAGGAGAGCAAAGTTAGTGTTATTGGTTTTTAGTTTGTCATCTTCGTAACTGTGTCCGTTAACGGTAATGATACCATTAGTGTTTTCATTAACAACAATGCCATTAGGATTCATACAGAAAGTTCTAACATTATCTTCGTATTTTTCAGTACGATAAACAATTTTACTTTCATATAATTCGTCTGTCAAGTTAGAGAATATTGGAGCTGGTAATTCAACACGGACACCAATATCAACACGATTAGAGTTTGTTTCAATGTCAAGTTTTTGACATAATTCTTCAATCCATTTGCTACCACTACGACCAGCTGATACAATACATTTATTGGCTTTGTAGGTATTTTTTGGGGTAATTATATGGTAAACATTGTCAATAATATTTATATCAGTAACTGGAGTGTTAAAAATAATGTCAACTTGTTTACTTAGTTCATTATAAATATTTTCTAGAACAATATAGTTAATATCAGTACCAAGGTGTCTTACGGAAGCGTCTAGTAGTTGGAGTTTATTTTGCATACATGTTTTTTTAAAACTACTATTAGCAGTTGTATATAATTTGGTAGATTCACCACCATATTTAACATTAATATCATCAACATAATGCATTAATTTTAGGGCTTCTTCACGGCCAATATGTTCATATAGAGTGCCTCCAAAGTCGTTGGTAATGTTATATTTACCATCGGAGAAGGCTCCGGCTCCTCCAAAGCCACTCATGATAGAGCAGACTGGGCATTTGATACAGCTTTTTACTTTATTGCCATCTATTGGGCATTTTCTTTGATTTAGAGCTTTTCCTTTTTCAATAATAGCTACTTTTAAATTTTTATTATTCTTAATTAATTCATAAGCAGCAAAGATGCCTCCAGGACCGGCACCAATTATAATTATATCGTACATAATAATCACCAATATGATTATAACATAAATATTTTAGAAATGAATATATTTAGAGAAAAAATCACATTATTTTACATAATATGTTATTGATTTTTGAGGCTTATTATTGTAAAATTATATTAGGAAAGTAGGGAAGTTATAATGGAAGAGAATAAACTTAATTTTTTGAAGCAAAATGGAGTAGATACGGATAAGGGTATTGAGAATACTATGGATTTTGAGACATATAATGAGATACTTTTAGAGTTTTGTGATAGTTTTCCGGTAGAAGTTAATAAGTTTAATAAATTTAAATTAGATAATGATATGGTTAATTATGAAATTATAGTACATGCTCTTAAGAGTAATTGTAGGACTCTTGGATTTATGTCTACAGGTGAAATGTTTTATCAACATGAACTTGCTAGTAAGCAAGGGAATAGTGCTTGGGTTAATGAACATTATAATGAACTTATAACAGAAGTTAATAGAGTATATAAAATATTAATGACTTATAAAGGGATGGAATAGATTATGAAAGAATATAAAGGGATAATAGATAAGGTAATTAGAGATAATTATCAAGAAGTATTAGTGATAGATATATTTCAGGATAAGATATATAAATATAAGTATGTAGATGATAATTTTAAGATGATAGAAGAGTTATCATATATGGATTATTTGAATAGATGTAAGAATTTTATTTATGAGGATGATCTTGATAAGTATGTAGATGCATTAGCTATATCTAGGTTAGAGAATGGTGAGGGAAAGACTTCAGTTAGTTATAGAATGTTAGATGAAGCTGGTGGTTATCAAGAATATATTAATGATATTGCTTTATATCAACAAGGTGAAGATAAGGTTCTTGTAGTGATGGTTCATAAATGTAATGATAAGAAGGTTATAGTAGATGAATCACAAAGCAAGTCTAATATAGAGATTAAGATGAAGAAGATAGTTGATTTTGTGGGATTAGCTATTTTGAAGATTCATAATATTATGAGTAATGATAGTAGTAATGCTAATAAGAGGGAATATGTAGAGGCTATATTAGCAGGTATTACTAATGAATTTCCTGAATTTAATGATGCTATTAATAATAATGCTAATAATTTGTTTGATCAGGGGAAGGCTACTATTATGATAGTTGATGATGATAAGATGACTTGTAGTTTGATTAAGAAGATATTTGATAAAGATTATGATGTGATAGTAGCTAATAATGGACAGGAAGCAATTGAATATTTGAAAGATAATGATATGAGTAATAATAAGAGTAATATAGCTTGTATATTTCTTGATTTGCTTATGCCAGTATTGGATGGATTTAGTGTATTAGATTATCTTAATGATAATAATTATTTATGTAAGATGCCGGTAATTATAATTAGTGGTAATTATGATAAAGATACTAGAAATAGAGCTTATAGTTATCAGATAGCTGATATGTTAGAGAAGCCATTTAATGTACAGGTAGTTAGACATAGGATCGAGAATATGATTAATTTATATCGTTCTAGTAATTCTCTTAATAATATTATGTTTGAACAGCATAAGGATTTGAAGAATATAGTTAATTCTTTGATAGGATCTTATGAGATAGATAATGAGAGAATGATGAAGCTGGTTAAGAAGTATACGAAGATATTAGCTATGCAGGTATCAGTTGATTATAGGGAATATAATATTAATAGTAATATGATTGATAAGATGGCAGAGTCAGTAGGATACTATGGACTAGGTAATTATACTTTACCTAAATCAATATTATATAAGAGAGGAATGTATACTGAAGAAGAGAGAAGTCTTATAAAGACTGCTAATATAAATGGAGCTAATATAGTTAAGTATGTACTTACGAAGAATAATCAAGCAGTAGATGAGAGATATTGTTATGAGATAGCTAAATATTATAATGAGAGATATGATGGTAATGGATATCCAGAAGGACTTAGTGGGAATAGTATACCATTAGCAGTACAAATAGCTAGTATAGCAATAGAATATAGTAATTTAATTAATACAATTAATCCGATAGATTATGAGAGAGTAAGTTCTTTGATTATAATGGAAGCTGGTAGGAAGTTTAATCCTAGAATAGTAGAAAGTTTTAAGAAAGTGAAGACTGAATTTGAGAGTATAACAAAAGTAGGTGAATAAAATGTATAAAGATATAGCAGTACAAGTAATTAGTTTAATATATGTATTTATCTTATCTTTAATATATTTTTTAAAAAGAAAGTATAATTTTTTAGAAAGTAGAATATATAAAGCATTACTTATATTTACAGGTATTACTTTAATTCTAGATATAGGGAGTATGCTAATAATCGAAGAAGAGATATTTAAGAATGTTATTTGTATGCTATTATCTAAATTATATTTTGTTAGTTTACTTATGTGGATTATACTATTTATGGCATATGTGTTACTTAATAGAGTTAATAAGAAATATGAATCGTTGGATGAATTATTTAAAAGTAGTTTGTTAGGGAAAACTTATTTAATAGTAAGTATAATATTACTAGGAATGTTAGTAGTATTACCGGTTAATTATAGTATTAATCCAGTTAAGTATTATGGATTAGGAGTAGAACTAGTATATGGAGTAGCAATAGTGGGATCATTATTTTTAACGATACTACTATTAGTTAATAGTAGAAAATTGTCTAAATATAAAAGTTGGTCTATATTAGCAAGTATAATGATCTTGGCTATTACTTTCTTTTTACAGTTTGCTAATGATGAGATATTTGTTATAGGTAGTGGAATAACTTTAATTACAATATTTATATATTTTACGATAGAGAATCCTGATCTTAAGTATATAGATGAGCTTAATGCTCTTAAGATAAAGGCTGAAGAAGCTAATCAAGCAAAGACATATTTTTTGGCTAGTATGAGTCATGAGATAAGGACTCCGATGAATGCTATTATTGGGTTATCTGAATCATTACTTCAGGGTAATGTACCAAAAGATATATATGATGATATTAAGAATATTAATAAAGCAGGAGAGACTTTACTGGAGATAGTTAATAATATTTTGGATATTACTAGAATAGAAGAAGGAAAGACTACAGTTAAGAATACACCTTATAATTTAGCGGATACAGTGGCGGAGATTAAGAATATTATTAATGTATCTTTAGCGGAGAAGCCAATTAAATTTGAAGTAGAGACTATTGGTAGTATTCCTAAACTATTAAATGGAGATGAAGTAAAGGTATATCAAATACTTATGAATTTATTATCTAATGCTGTAAAGTATACAAATAAGGGAAGTATTAAATTACAAATAGAAGCAATTAATTTTGGTAATAGGACAACACTTACTTTTAAAGTAATAGATACAGGTATTGGTATAAAGAAGTCTGATTATGATAGACTATTTAAGAAGTTTGAAAGATTGGATCAGGAACAAGGAAATATTCAAGGTACTGGACTGGGTCTTACTATTACTAAGAAACTTGTTGATATGTTAGGTGGTAAGATTAGTTTTGAGAGTGTTTATCAAAAAGGAACAACATTTACTGTAGTTATTGAACAAGAAATTGTTGATAAAGAGAAGATTACTGATTTAAATCAATATAAAGCTAAGAAAAAGACAGTAGATGAATATTTTGATGGAAGTAATTATGAGATACTATTAGTGGATGATAATTTACTTAATTTGAAAGTGGCAGAAAAGTTACTTAAGAAATATAATTTAAAGGTTACTAGTGTTAGTAGTGGACTAGAATGTATTAATTATACTAAGAATAAGAAATATGATTTGATATTTTTGGATCATATGATGCCTGAGATGGATGGAATACATACACTATATAATTTAAAGAAGAGAGTTAGCGGATTTGATACTCCAGTAGTAGTACTTACAGCTAATGCTATTGAAGGATCAAAAGATATGTATTTGAAAGAAGGGTTTGTAGATTATTTATCAAAGCCTATTAATCAAGTAGAATTAGATAGAATATTAAGAGAACAATTACATATAGATGAGGAGTGATGGTTGTGAATCAGAGAATTAAAGAGATACTTAGTGATTTGAAGATACTTAGAGGATATAGAATAAATGATGAGAAAAGTTTTTGTGAAAGGGTTGCTAGGCAATTAGGAAATTTACCGGAAGCTAGTTCATTAATGGGTGAATATGATGATATAATAGAAGATGCTATTGAAAAAGAATATGAGAGAATGAAATCAGTATCTAATATAAATGTAAATATAAATAGAGAAGTGACTCCTATAGTTAGTAGTGATGATGATATATTTAAAATATTTGGTACTGCTAGAACTCCTAATAGTCAAAATAAGAGTAATGTTAATGAAAGTAGTAGAGTAGATACTCCTATTGTACCTATCAATATAAAAGATGATAAACAAAAAGAAAAAACAGTAAGAGTTACTCCAGTAGTTAGACCTAGAGTTAATACTGAGATGGTAGATAAAGGTAAAGAAAAGAAAGCAATAGATGAAGTTGATTTAAAAGATACTACTTTTAGAGTATATGATATATTAAATAATATGAAAAATACTGGTGAGAAAATTATTCTAGATGATGAAGAATATTTTTGTAAGAGAGTAGCTAAGAAAGTACTTGAAGAAGTAGATGATATTGATATAGTAGAATGTGGAGAATATGATAAGAATATAGAAAGTATAATAAGAAGTGAGTATCAAGAGTTAATTCATGGTAAGTGGAAATTCGAAGAGAAGGAACCACTTGTTAAGATGAATATAGATATTGAAAATATAGATGGAATTAATGATATGAGACTATATGCAAAAGATTACTTATATAAATTAATGGAAGCATTGGGATATTCATATGATAATAAAAGCGATATAATAGAAAAGATAATTGGGTTGATTGAACCTAGTCATTATATTTTAATAGTTAATGGTAAATATGAAGATTATATGAAAACTTTAATTATTTCTAGCAGTAAAGAATATGAAACTGTTTTAGATTCTTTTAGGGTTAATGGAAGATTTGCTTCTTTTACACAAGAAGAGAGATTAAATATGCTATTAGAGGCTTCTCAAATGGTAAAAGATATGAAGAATAATCAATTATTATCTAATGGAAATGATTTATATCAACAAATTAATCAGATTATTGATGTAGTAATTAATAAACATTATTCTAAATTAAAGAATGATATTAATACTGCTAAGAATATAGGATTAGCTGCTGCTGCAGCGGTATCTCCGGCTACTGTTGGAGCTATTTATGGTATATCTTCTTTATATAAGAGGGGAACTGCTGAAGCTGATTATAAACAGTTAGAAAACATACAGGGCATTAATCAAATTTTACATGAAGAAGATAGTGGTAGAGGTAGAAGATAAATAATTAAATGTGAAAGAGTACCTTACGGATATGTTTGGTACTCTTTGTTTTTGGGTTCTTTGTCAAATAGTTGGTGCAACCCAAAATAATGATAAAGAACCTCTTTTGATAAGTTGACTTTTATTTATTTTATTTTGTTTTTAAGTTTATATAGAATGTTCATAGCTTCTATTGGGGTTATTTCTAAGATATTTAATTCTTTTAATTCTTTTTCGATAGGGCTTTCTTTTGGTTCAAAATCTAGAGGGAGAGTTGTTTGAATAACAATATCTCTTTTAGCTTCTTTCTTTTCGTATACTGATAGGATTTCTTCAGCACGATCAGTTACTTCTTTAGGAAGATTAGCTAGTTTTGCAACATTTATACCATAGCTTTTATCGATAGAGCCATCTTTTACTTTATGTAAGAAAGTTATTTTACCATCTTTTTCTTCAGCACTAACATGTTTGTTTTTTAACTTATCAAGAGTATTTTCTAGATCAGTTAGTTCATGATAGTGAGTAGAGAAAAGGGTTTTACATGCTATTTTGTTGTTGATATATTCAAGAATAGCTTGAGCTAAACTCATACCATCAAATGTTGCTGTTCCGCGACCTAATTCATCAAATAAGATAAGGCTATCAGGAGTAGCATTTTTTATGGCATTAGCAGCTTCAGTCATTTCTACCATGAAGGTAGATTCACCACTTACTAAATCATCACTAGCTCCGATACGAGTAAATATTTTATCAAAGATAGGGAGAATAGCTTTTTTAGCGGGAACATAGCATCCTATTTGAGCCATGATGGTAATTATTCCTAGTTCACGCATATAAGTAGATTTACCAGCCATGTTAGGACCAGTTATTAAGAGGATGGAAGTTTTAGGATCCATAATGATATCGTTAGGAATATAATTTTCATTGATTACTTTTTCTACGACAGGATGACGACCATCAATTATTTCTAGATTATGTTCTTTAGTTAGAGTAGGACGAGTATAATTATATTTTTCACTGATAAGAGCGAATGATGATAAGACATCTATTTCACTGATAGTTTTAGCTATTTCTTGAATAATATGAGTATATTCATTACAAGTATTACGAATATTAATGAATAGATCATACTCTAGATTAATTATTTTTTCTTCTGCTGATAGGACTAGATCTTCTTTTTCTTTGAGGATAGGATTAATGAAACGTTCACAGTTGGTTAATGTTTGTTTACGGATATAACCATATTCTTCTTTGACTAGAGGTAGATTACCTTTAGATATTTCTATGTAGTAACCAAATACTTTATTGAATCCTACTTTAAGGTTTTTGATACCAGTTCTTTCTCTTTCTTCTTGTTCATAGTTACTGATAAAGTCTTTACCACCACTACGAAGATCTTTTAATTCATCTAGTTCTTTATTATAGCCTGGTTTTATGAGATAGCCTTCTTTTAGAGTTTGTGGGGGTGTTTCATAGAGGGAAGACTCTAAAAGATTATATAAGTTAGAGATATCAGGAAGGGTTGTATAGTTGATAAGACTTAGGATCTTGTTAATTTCAGGTAATACTTTTAGGGATTCTTTTAGTTGGATTAGATCTCTAGCGTTGGCTGATCCTAGAGAGATACGACCACATAATCTTTCTAAATCATAGACGTCATATAGATACTTACGAAGATCTTCACTTAGAATAAATTCTTCGAGAAGAGTAGCTACAGTATCATAACGATGATTAATTTTATCTATATCAAGTAAAGGGGATTCAATCCAAGACTTTAATAGACGGCCTCCCATAGCAGTTTTAGTTTCATCTAGAAGCCATAAAAGAGAATACATTCTTTCTTTATTACGAATACTTTCAGTTAACTCTAAGTTTCTTTTGGTATGAATATCCATTTTTAAATATTCATTATTGATTCTTATAGATAGTTTTTGAAAGTGAGAGATATTTCTTTTTAGATTAATAGTTAAATAATATATTAAGTGTTTAGTACCTATTAAATATCTTTCATCAGTAATATTTTCAGTGATATAACTATAATTATTTTCTTCATATAGGGAGTCAGTTATTGTGATAGGGAGTTTATAGATATTTTTTAATGAAGAGATAATTTCTTTATTTACTTTAGAATTGGCAATTATTTCTTTGATACCTAGATAGATTATTTTATTGATAATGATATTGGAATCTTGTTCTAAGACTTCTGAATAGATTTCACCAGTAGTTATATCAGCATATGTTAGGATGTAACAGTATCCTAATGAATAGAGGCTGGCTAAGTAATTGTTTTCTTTTTCATTTAAGGAATTGGCAGTGATGACTGATCCGGATGATATTACTTCAGTGATATCTCTTTTAACGATACCTTTAGCAGTTTTAGGATCTTCTAATTGTTCACATATAGCTACTTTATAACCTTTTTTGATAAGTTTATCTATATAAATATCGACAGCATGATGGGGAACACCACACATTGGGACTCTTTCTTCTAGACCGGCATTTCTTCCTGTAAGAGTTAATTCTAATTCATGGCTAACTAATTCAGCATCTTCAAAGAACATTTCATAGAAGTCTCCTAACCTGTATAAAATAATTGTATCGGGATTGTTTTCTTTTAATGATACATAGTGTTGCATCATTGGAGCTAATTTTGTTTTGTCTACTTCACATAATTTCATATTTATCACAACTTTCAATCCATATTATAGCAAAAAATAGAAGTTAAAATCAAGGAAATGTTAACAAGAATGAAAAAGAATCTCTAGGGAGACTCTGTAATATTTTGGGATAGGGGTACTATTTTGTAACCTTTACTTAATATATAATCGATGATACTAGATAATTCTTGAGTGTTGTTTATGAGATAGATACTACCATTAGATAGATTATTTTTTATTTGATTTAGATTAGTAGGAGTTGTATAGATAGAAGACATTTTATTATTAGAACAGTTGGATAGGGAAGTATAATTCTTTTCAATGAATAGGCAATAGATAGATTTATTATTAGATTTATTATTGATGATATTGTTAGCTATTAAGAGATTATCTTTAGTATATTTACCCATATTACCATAATTATATATTTCATTATCTTTGATGGTATCTATTAAACTGATATTATTATTTAGATAGGTGCTATCTATGAAGAAATTTATGGGTACATGATATTTATTTATAGTAGTTAGAATGTTATCTAGGGTGTTACTGTTATTTAGAATATAGATGAGAGAGATATTTTTTTTATAGGGATTACCACTTATAAGATAGAGATTATAGTTATTGTAGATAGAGTTATTTGGATATATGGCTTCATAGATGAGGAGAGAAGCGTCATATGAACTGAGTTTTTTCATGGATTTATAGCTAGCTTCTAGATTAACTTCTTTACCAATATTGCCTGGTATGATAGTGTCATCTTTGATAATAGCATCAATAGGGGCGATGTTTAGATCATAAGCTTCATTTTTAATCTTTATCATTATTTCATCTTGTTCCATAGAGACATCGATTATTTTTTCAGTATATAGAAAAGTAAAACAAAATAGACAGAATAGACCAATTATTTTAATAACTTTCATGTATGATCACCTAGTAAATGATATGAAAATAGTTGTTTACTTATACATTAATTTATGATAAGATTAAGTTAATAAAGTAGGTGATGTGATATGAATAATAAAGGATTTACTTTGATTGAATTATTGGCAGTTATTGTGATACTAGTGGGAATATCGTTAACTGCAGTTATGGGGATTAGTGCTTCTTTAGAAAGAAGAGATGAGAAAGAATGCTATGAACAGGTAGAGTTTGCAGTTAATGCAGCGAAGATATATTTTTCTTTAAATGATAATATAAAAGAAGTAACAGTGGGTACTTTAAAGAGTGATGGATACTTTGATAGTAAGAAGATTGATAAGCTTAGTATTTATGATAAGATAAGTATTGGTGGGGATAAGTATTTATTTAATGAAAACGAAGTAACTAATAAGATTAAATGTAGTAATAAAGGGGGAATAATACTAGGAGATTTAAATTATGATGAGAAGATAAATCAAGATGATTTAGATATTTTAGATAAATATTTGAGAGGGGAAGGTATGGATGAAGATTTACTTAAATATGCTGATGTTAATAAAGATGGGTGGATTAATCAGAAAGATAGAGAATTAATGCAAAAGTATATTAATGGAGAGATAGATAAATTTTAGTATTAGATAGAATCAATAGTTATTTTAGAAGATATGTTTTTAAGAGTAGAGGTAATATGATCTTTATCTTCTTTGGATAAGAGGGGATTATTATTTAAGAGAGTGAGATAGTCTTTTACTTTAGAGAGAAGGCTATCTTCTTTTTTAGATAGATATAATTCATAGTAGGTTGTTAATAGAAGGATTTGGGCTTTGTCAAAGGAAGAGATTGATTCTAGTAATTGGATAGATTTTAACAAGTCTTTAGTTATTCCTAGAGAGGCACAGCCAGGGATATAGAAATTAGTTACTAAGTTTATTATATTCCAGGGATATAGAGTACTTTTAGGAGCAGTAGAACCAATAGTGAAATATTTATATGAGAGAGATAGATCTTTATTAGTACCTAGACCTTTTAGATAGAAGAGGCCTACTTTATTACAGGCCCAAGATTCTTCCATATTAGCACTAGCTAAGTAACAAGAGAAGGCTTTTTGATAGTCTTTTTTTTCTTCATATATTTTACCTAGATTATTATAGGCATAGGGATAGCTTCTAGAGATAGCTTTATTAAAGTAAGAGATAGCTTTATCTAGATTTATTTCTTTATGGGGATTAGTACCTGATAGATAGCATAATCCTAGGGTATTTAGAGAAGAAACACTATTTAGAGATTCAGCTTTTTTGAGATATGACCAGGCTAGTGATAGGTCATCATTGGATAGAGAACCTATTTTTTTAGTTAGAATCATGTGAGCAAGAATCCAACAGGAAGTTGGATGATTATAATTAGCTGCTAATTCATGATAAGAATAAGCTAGTTCATAGTTAGGAGTACCAGAGATATAGCCCATGTATTCTAGATTACCTAGTTCATTTAGGGCATAAGGATTATTTTTTGAAGCAAGGCTTTTTAATGATGGGATGAGACTGATGCCTTCAGAAAATTTTAATTCAAGATATTCTTTAAGGCTGTCTACAGATATATTAGTATTTCTTAATATTTCATCAATAGTAGTGTTTACTAAATCTTTATCATAGATAGGTTGCTTTTTTTCTAGGATAGTAAAGAATAATACTTGACAGATACATTCATAATAGTTTTCTTCTTTTAAGAGATGGAGATAATTATTTTTGAAATTGTATGGAACATATAGATCGTTTTTAATATATGGATGAATAGAGTAAGCTAGAGTTTTTAGACGAGGAGAAGTATTTAGGGAAGAGACGCTATCATATGAAGTTATTTGACCAGTCATTATAGATAAGAGATTATTAATGATAGGGATTAAGACTGATTTATCTTTAGACCATTTTTTTTGATAGATAAGATATATTTGTTTATAATTATTACCAATAGCACGATATCCAGTACAATAATTACCTACTGTAGTATCAGAAATATTTTCAATATTGAAGAGAATACAAAATATTTCAGTTTGAATAGCGGAAGACTTATTGATAGAGTTCTTTTTTATTTCATTAAAGAGATTTCCTAAAGATAAATGATTAGGATTATTATTTAATTTTAGATATGTCACAAGTATCACCTATATATATAATAGCATATTTTGTGGATATTGTGAAGAATTATTTTTGATGATGTGGACTATGGTAAGTTATCTTATGGATATGAAAGCGATATACTGTTAGTAGGAGGAGAAAAAATGAAAGTGCTTAAGAATTATAAATCAATGATTATATTGATAGGAGCAATAATATTAGGGGGACTTGTTGGTTTATTATGGGGAGAAGGTGCTCAGGTATTAAGTCCATTTGGTGATTTATTTTTAAATATGCTATTAATAATAGTAGTACCTTTGATATTTTTAACTATTACGGGATCTATATATAAGATGAAGCAACCTAAGAGGGTTGGAAAGATATTGGGAACAACGTTTTTAGTATTTTTAATAACTTCAGTAGTAGCAGTATTTATAGGAATAGGTGCTACTTATAGTATGAGATTAGTTGATCCGGATGATGGTGAGAGAATTAAAGAGGGACTGGTTATTCAGGGAGAAGAGGAAGAAGTATCTACGGAGTTAAATATTTTAGATAAGACAGTAGAAGCAATATCAGTAAACGACTTTGTTAAATTATTATCTAGAGATAATATGATTGCTTTAATAGTGGTAGCAATACTTACAGGAATAGCAATGAGTATGAGTCCTGATAAGGCAAAGCCAATGTATGAATTTATTGAGTCTGCTACGGAAGTGCTTATGAATTTTATTAAGATAGTTATGTATTATGCCCCAATTGGATTAGGTTGTTATTTTGCTGCTTTAGTAGGAACTTTTGGTAGTCAAATAGCAGTAGGATACTTTAAGACATTTATTATTTATTTAGTGGCTTCAGTAGTATTCTATTTTGTGGTATATTCAATATATGCTTATATTAGTGGAGGAAAGAAAGGCTTTAAGGCTTTTTGGAAGAATATAATTCCTTCTACGGTGACTTCACTTGCTACTTGTTCATCAGCAGCTTCAATGCCAGTAAATATAGAGTGTACTAAAAAGATGGGAGTACCTGATGATATAGCTGAGACTACAGTATCTTTAGGAACTAGCTTTCATAAAGATGGATCAGTTATGGGTAGTGTATTTAAGATAATGTTTTTAGTATATTTATTTAATGGTTTTGGAGATATATCAATACTAAAGATAATGGGAATAGCTTTAGTGGCTACATTACTTGTAACAGCGGTACCAATAGGTGGAGGTACAATATCAGAGATGCTTATTATTACAATGCTTGGTTATCCAGTAGCAGCTTTACCGATACTAACAATAATTGCTACAATAATAGATCCGCCAGCTACAGTGCTTAATGTAGTAGGAGATAGTGCTTCAGCAATGTTAACTAGTAGAATAGTTGATGGAAAAAAATGGATTAAATAAAAAGAAAAAAGCTCATTTCTTAGGGGAATGAGCTTTGTAGATCATGATATGATTTATGATAGTAGCTATGTTGTGATCGTTTATTGTAATATAGTTATCTTTTGATACATATATCTTTAATTCACTACCAAGATTTTTTTCTACTTTAGTGATATCACTTAGATATGTTTTAAAGATTACTTCTTTTTTCTTTATGGGAGATATTCTTCCAGAACATCTTAAGTCTTCTTCTGAGTTGTTGATGCTGCTAGGGTTACTTAATACAAATAGACGGATATTAGTTAAAATGATAGTAAAAGTACTGTAATTATCTTTTTCATACATTTTAACGTCATCTATTATGTGTATTATTTCTTCATTTTCTAATAAGTGAATATCGTACATATAATACTCCTTTCAATAGTATTATATCATATTATTTAAATATCTATCAAAAAAACTCACTTAGTGAGTTAATATTATTCTTCTTCGGGAATATCATCAAATAATTTCTTAATAGGTATTTCTAAGCCGGATGCAATTCTTTCAACGGCGTCTAAAGAGAAGGTTGATGCCATTGTAAATGACTCAATTTCACGAATATATCCATGAGATAAACCAGAAGCATCAGCTAATTCTTGTTGTGTCATTTTCTTTGCTTTACGGTATTTCTTAATATTATATCTAACGGTATCATAAATATTATATCTATTCATGTATTCACCTCTTGTAAATATTTTCTCATAAATAAAATGAAAAATATGTAGAGGAATTGTATACATATCAAGGGATAAATCGACAATTTTTTTACTTTTTTAGGCATATAATTATGATGGTGATTAAAATGAATAAGTTATATATGGGAATAGATATTGGATCTATATCTACTAAGGGAGTTATTATTGATGAATATGATAATATTATAGCTAGTTGTTATTTATATACGGAGGGTAATCCGATAAGGGCAGTGAAGATGGTTGTTAAGAAGATGAGGGATGAGATAGATTTAAATAAGTATCAGGTGGTATCGGTAGGAACGACGGGATCTGCTAGAAAGTTGATTGGTACAATGCTTGGGGCTAATACAATTAAAAATGAGATAACGGCTCATGCAGTGGGAACGATTAGATTGTATCCAAATGTTAGAACAATATTTGAGATAGGAGGGCAAGATTCAAAGATTACACTTGTTAATAACGGGATAGTGTGTGATTATGCGATGAATACATTATGTGCTGCTGGTACAGGGGCTTTTATATCATCTTTGGCTAAGAGACTGGATGTGAATATTGAAGATGTAGCAAGGGTGGCTTTTAGTAGTAAAAATAAAGTATCAATAGCTGCTAGGTGTACAGTATTTGCCGAGTCTGATTTAATTCATAAAATACAAGCAGGATATAAAAAAGAAGATATAATAGCAGGAGTATGTAGAGCAGTAGCAGTTAACTATATAAATAATGTTGCTAAAGGAAAAAAGATAATGGCTCCGATAGTATTTAATGGAGGAGTTAGTAAGAATGCAGCAGTAGTTAGAGCATTTGAGGAAATAACTCATGAGAAGATAATAGTTAATAGGAATTCACATTTGATGGGAGCTTTTGGAATAGCTATAATGGCTAAAGAAAGTAAAAAAGAAAGTGTATTTAACTTTGATATAGATAACTTAAGAGTAGAGACAAAAATAGTTAATTGTGGAAGATGCGCTAATAACTGTGAAATAGTAGCAGTATATAAAAATGATAACTTAATTGATCATTATGGAAATAGATGTGAAAGAGGGAATTTAGTTAAAAATACATAAAGATATAAAATAATTAGAATGATCTAGTTATTTTTTCTTTACTTAGATAGATATTTTTTGTAAATAAATGGATTATTATTGTATATAAAGATTTTTTTTAGTATAATTTTAGTATGAAGAAAGTATGGTGAATATGAAACAGAGAACAATTAGTGCAATCATACTATTAATATTACTTGTAGGTAGTTTAGTTATTAGTAGTAAATTATTTGGAATAGTAATGTTATTAGTAGCAGTACTAGGATTTAATGAGTTTTTTGATATAAAATATCATGATAAAGAAAAGAAACTTAAATATATAAAAATATTAGGAATAATTAGTTTGATATTGATTACTTTAAATGAAACATTTTATAGTTTAGATTTAAGAACAGTTATCTTATTACCATTAATTATATTAAGTATACCAATAGTTATATATAATGATAATGAATTATATAGTATTAATGATTGTATGTATGTACTTGGAATAGTATATTTTTTAGGGCTATCTTTTGAGAATATAATATATTTAAGAGATACTCAAATGGCTAAATGTATATTTATTTTTATCGTAGCTTTTATTACTGACACATATGCTTATATAGGAGGTAGTTTGGTTGGAAGACATAAACTTACTTCAATATCTCCGAAGAAGACAATAGAGGGTAGTGTTATAGGTACAGTAATGGGAGTACTTATAGGAAGCGTCTACTATTACAATGTAGTAGGAGGAGTATCAGTACCTATGACAATACTACTATGTTTGATATTAACAATATTATCAGAGATAGGAGATTTAATGTTTAGTAGTATAAAGAGATATTTTAATAAGAAAGATTATTCAAATTTGATTCCAGGACATGGAGGAGTATTAGATAGATTTGATAGTGTTATATATGTATCACTTGGTTTATCATTAATACTTAGTATGATGTAAGAGAAGGAGGATGATTATGTTATCACTTTTATGGTTTATTCTTATTTTAGGAGCAATAGTAGCTGTTCATGAATTTGGACATTTTATATTTGCTAAGTTATCAAATATTTATGTATATGAATTTTCTATAGGTATGGGAAAGAAAATATTTGGAAAGAAACGTAAGGGAGGAGAAACGGAATTTTGTATTAGAGCTGTTCCTTTAGGGGGATATGTAATGATAGCAGGAGAAGACGTTGAAGATGAAAAGATCCCTAAAGATAGGCAAATGTGTAATAAGAATTTTATTAGAAGATTCTTAGTATTATTTGCAGGAGCTTTTAATAATTTTGTATTTGCTTTCTTAATGTTATTTATTAGTGCTTTAATATATGGAGCGGCTTCGACAAAGCCTTATATTGGAGAAGTAGCTGATGGATATCCTGCTAAAGAAGTAGGATTACAAGCTGGAGATTTAGTATTATCAATAGATAATGAAAAGATACATAATTGGGATACAGCTTTAGTTAAATTACAGACTAATAAAGGAGAAACAATTACTTTTGAAGTAGAGAAGACTGATGGAACAATTAAAAAGTATGAAATTACTCCAGTAAAAGAAACTGATAAAGATGGAAACACTAGTTATAAATTTGGTATAGCTACAAGATATGAAAAAGAATATGGATTTGATAAATCTTTGAAATATGCTTGTAATAAATTTATATCATTATTTACTAGTATGTGGGATACATTAAAATATTTATTTACTGGTAAGGTAGGAGTTAATCAATTATCAGGACCAGTAGGAATATATTCAATAGTAGATTCACAATCTAAACAAGGATTTGAAGCTATATTATATTTAGTAGCATATTTATCAATAAATGTAGGTATAATTAATTTATTACCATTCCCAGCATTTGATGGAGGAAGAATATTATTCTTATTTATAGAGAAGATATTTAAAAAGCCTGTATCTAAGAAGACAGAGAATATTATACATACTATTGGATTTATGTTAATTATAGGATTACTTATATATGTAACATTTAATGATCTTATTAGATTATTTAGATAAATATATATATCACAAAGACAATAAAGATAATGCTTATGGAAGTGTTATCTTTTTCTTTTTTCTATATATAAAAATAAAAAATGGTACTAAAGTATTCTACTTTAATACCATTTACTATATCTAAATAATACCATAAATACCTATAAATATCAACGGTTTTGTAGTAATTTTATATATAAAAATATCTTCAATCACATAATTTGAAAATATGATATAAAGCCTTATAAAATAAGGAAAAAATGAAGATTTTATTTTGAAAAAATGACAGTTAAGTAGAATACTTTAGTACTATTTGGAGGTAAAAGTATATGAATAATGATAAGAATAAAAAGATAATTTTAGTATTAGGAATATTAACAGTTATATTTACAATTATTGGTGGATCTTTAGCATACTTTTCATGGATAAGTAGTGAAGCTCAAAAGACAAATATTGTATTTACGGTAGAGAGAACTTTCTCATGTGCAGCAGATGGAGGGGGAAGTATTACTAATAACAGTGCAATAATAGTACCTACTTTAGTTAATAGTAACACAACAGGCAATTATATAA
>OKXB01001590.1_pt1 | contig 21258 bp, 22 predicted proteins | sample 1601731 | NCBI WGS metagenome assembly OKXB01 (sample SAMN04414077, study PRJEB24778) | human gut metagenome | material: faecal | host: Homo sapiens
TTGTTAGGTGATAATTTGATTATAGAGGAAATGGGTTTAGCAGATGTCATAATTTTTGATAATGCAGATTTATATTTGACTCAGCAAATTGTTGATAATATACGAGATAATCAAATCGTGTTTATAAGTATGAAATATCCGTTTAAGCTTAATATCAAGAATAGAAAGCTTGTGGATATTAGCTATAGTGATAATAAGATGAGATTTTATTCGAGGTGTGTATGAGTACTGCTTTGATTTTTGAGGATTCAGAATATTCGCCTATAAGCGTGTTATTGAAGAATTCTATTAATGGGTCAGATATATTCTTCTCTGGAAGTGACTTGAAATTATTAGGTCTTGCTTTAGAGAAGATGGAAATCTATGATAATGTCATTGTTTTTATAGATGTTGTACCTGATAATGATACTTTGGTTACGCTGTATAGTTCCTTAGTATCTGCTTTAAGAGAGACAAATTGTATTGTAGTTCCTTTATTTTGTATAGAGTATGTTGCATTGCAAATGTTGAGACGTTATTTTTATGTGAGTGATGTTGATTCTATATTGAAATTTTCGCTTGATGAACTCAATGTAAAATTTGTACTCAATACTTTTGATAATGTTGGCAATGATGCAAGAAAATCTGTAGAGAAGTTTTATAAATGGGTTCTTGGTTATGTTACACCAGTATGTATGAAGAATTCATTTAAGTATAATGTTTCTAAGGATGGTGTGAAAAGATTTAAGAAAGGCTCATCTAGAGGGATATTTTACAGTAGTGATTGCTCTTGCGACAGGTGTAAACGTGACTCTGATGGTTTTGAACGAGATTTAATATTTGTGAAGGCAAATAGGCTGTATGTTGAGTTACCAATTTTTGATATAAGAGATGATGAGCAAAAGGTTTTATTTGAGTCCATTTCTGGTAGAGTTATAGAAGATAGCAATATTAGAAATTTATTTACTGGTATCGAGAGCTTGTATAAAAAATTAAGCGAGACAAACGGTTATCCAAAGTTAGATGTATTATTTACAGATGACTATGACAATGAATATTTATAATTTATGGTGATTTTTGTGAGTACAAAGCAAGATGAGTTTGAAATTATTGATGCTAGAAAGAGTAACAGAGGTACTATTGAGCAGGCTGTCCGAGTGCATAAGAATAATCCTGAATACTATTCTTGTGTGTTAAAGAATCTTTCTAAGCATGAAATAGAAGGGCTTAGCACATTAGGTTATAAGTGCAGAAATCCAAAGATGTTGATATTTGAGAAAACGGTTTGAGGAGGAAAATTTTATGCTGTTATCTATTTTATTTATTATTTGCGGTGTAGTTATGGGTGTAAATATGCTATTTTCTGTTCCAGTTATGTGTGATAAGAAAAAGAGTTTAGCATTAGTTAATGTTGCAAGAGTTGTAACTATTATCTCGGTTTTGTTTTACTTTACAGTCTTTTTCCTTGTTCGTATGAAGTACGATACTTTAAGTTATGTGAATTATGATGCTATATCAAATTGTACAGCAGTAAGTTCTCCCATAGAGTATAAGCAGACTGAGGAAGATGGAAATACAAAATATCTTGCCAATTTTAATATTGGCTTGCTGGATTATAGCGTGGAGACAACAAAGGAAGTATTTGAGGAGAAGCCGCACGAGGGGTACTATTTTGATTGTTATTTAAAAACAAATACTATTCTGACAAAGTTCACTGAACATGCAGAGTTTTTTACAACCGATAATGATTATGATACTTCTGATTTGATTTCTTCTTTAGAGGCTAGTTATGCTGATTCTCAGAAGTTAACTAAACTAGCTGTTGAGATACTTTGTTTTGGTTGCTCTACTGTATTTTCAGCTCTTACAATTGCTAGTTTTATGTTTCTTAAATCTGAGAAGGATAAGGTGGATGACTAATGTTAAAGATTTGGGTAGTTCAAGATTTTCTAAAGTTGTATCAGACACAAATGAAAGTGGAAATTTTATTGTAATTATAGGGAGAGAAAATTTTAAGTATCTTTCTCGTGATGATATTGATTTATATAGGTTTGCAACTAGTTCAAATGGAAAAGACCATTTTCTTATTAAATTGCATTGAGAGTAGGAGGAGTAAGAGTTGACTGAGATGTCATTTGCAGATTTTTGTCTGCAGCCAGTTGAAGTAAAGGAAGCTCCAGTTGAGGTGAAAAAGCCTGATGATGAGGAATCTGATTACATCCCAACAGGGGTACTTAATAGCGTAGAGACACCACACGTTGAGGATATCTTGAAGATTTTCAAAAGTGGCATTGGAGTTGATATATCTAAGAACCATACTGGCATAGCAATGTGGCGAGATGGAAAGCTCACAACGTATGGTTTTGCTATTGATATGGAATATGATAAGACAAGTTATCTTGCAGAGGCTAGAATGCGGCAAGAGTTCAAGCAGAAAATGCAGGAGTTGTTACAGGGGTATCAATGGGAAGTTTGCATCATCGAAGATGTTTACGGTGGTACAAACTTTGATACAACAAGAAAGCTCTTAGCATTGAATTGTGTTATTGATGAGCTTGTATTAGAGGAAAAGGTAACGATAGACTATATTTACCGCTTTAAAGAAGCTGAGTGGATTAAAGATTTACGTCAGATTATGAAATTTGGCAATAAGTTGAATCCAAAATTTGAGTGTCAGAAGATACTTGAATATCTGCAATTTGATTTTATGCTTGAGCATATGCAAGATAAGAAATCAAAGAAGCTAGAAATCTTTTATGAAGATATATGTGATGCCACAGGACAGCTTTTAGCCTTAGCTATGCATTTAAATTCTGAGGATAGAAAGGTTAAATCAAGTTCTACTAAATTGAAGGATATAAAGATGTATTTCATCGAAGACCAGGACGATATCCTTATGATGAATGACGAGATAGTCAGAAATAGTGAGATTGTTCTTGAAGATTTTCCTGATGTAAGCATAGAAGATTGCCTTGTTAGTATGGCTGAAAAACATCCGAAAGAAGTAATCAGTATACTGGTAGATACATCTAAGCTTGGTATTTTTGGCGTTAAGAATGGCTTTACTTACTATGAGCAAGGCTACGGGTATCTAGTTTTCTATAATAAACGGACAATTAAGAAGAAGTAAAGCAAGGGGTACTTTTCATGAAGAGATTTAAATTACGAATTCATCCTTTTTCACTGAATACGATTTCAAATGCATCTGGAGATGTGGCTGGAGTTCGTTTTACTGGGTTTTTACGAAATAAGGGTGTAGTGGATGCTCTGTATGACTGGGATGGGTATCTGGCAAGTGCAGGAATCGTTCCGAGTTACACATACAGCTATCAGGATATGTATAATTTCTATAAGAGTTATTTTTGTGATTTACTGAGTTTTGATATTTACTTCAATAATTCTGATGAATTGAAGGACACTATATCGAAAAAGTTTTCTGAGTATAATATTGATTTGGATAAACTTATTGCTGTTGATAAAAATACACTTGGTGTAATCAAGTCAGAGGAGTATACTGAAGATATTGATTTAAACAAGGCGTTATCTGAATATTTGATGTTGATGTTCCCACAGGTTTGCAGCAATGCATTAGTGGAAGAGGTAAAGGGTACTCCATTCACTCTTTCAAAGGTTACAAATGACTATTATTTGTTATTCAGTTCTGAAATAGCAATAGGATATGTATCAAAAGGTATTCATGATGTAATTTTACAGTCAGATGCAAAGGAAGATGCAAATGGCGATTATGAATTCGGTGGTCAGAAAGATGTTTATATTCTCTGTGACGGCAAAACAAGGCATAATTCAGTAAAAGTAGGCATTGATTTGAAGATTCATACAAAGACAAATGCCTTGATACTTCGTAACGGACACCTAGCAAGGGGTACTTATTCGCATAAGTTCAGCGTTTTCGATTTAAATATGTTTGAATGGTCATTGAAGTCATCTGAACGTATTATAAATATATGCGGTGTTAAGCAATAAACGTATAAACTTGACACATGAAAGGTGGTGATAATATGTTTAATTTGTTTGGAAACAATTTCAATATGCAGCAACAGCAGCAACAGTATGACCAGATTCCGAAGTCTTATACAAAGAGTGCTATTATTGCGGCTGTTTCAAAGTATTGTTATAGTCAAACTGGAGTGGCGGTAACAAAGACGGAAAAAGTCGAAGAATGTCCGACTTCTATTAGACATGCTTGTCTAAATGGTGGCATTCGTTTTTTGCCGCAGTACTACTTGACTTTACCCTCAGTTAGTGGTAACATAACAGTGTACTTTTATTTCTGCACACTGTGTGGGAAACTATTCATCTTCAATGATTTTTAGTTAAAGAGTTTTTGTAATTTGAGGTAAATGGTATGTTTGTAGTTGTTGATACTCAGAAGGGACTTTGGGCAGATGTTTTAGATACTGAAGACGATGTAATCGAGCGTGTGACTTTGTCAGAACTTAGGGAGTACAAGAAGATTGGCGTAGTTATAAAAGGTTACAACAGTTCAAGAACGATATTTGCATCTAGTCCGAATTTCCGTGAGGTTAGTTGTGATAGTAAGTCTGAATGTGGTCTTGTTATTATGGAAGTAGCATCAGATTCTAATGGAAAAAGATATTCTGGTATGTTCTTCTATAAAGACGAGAAATACGTTAGGGATTTTGTTAAGAAAAGAATTTTTGAAGTAAGGGGTATCCTACCAAGAAACTTCAGTACTGTAGATATTGGCAGAGTATCTGAGGATTTTTACTTTGAGGGAACGAGAGCAGTAAATGTTGATATTACAAGTAGTAATTTGTCTAAGTTTAATGTTATGAGCATTCCTGTTTACTGGTACAGATGGTTTCGTGTAGTAGATCCTGAGAAACGGAAGGTAGCTAATCTGGATTTTTCTACTGATTTTAGAAATGCAAGACTTGTAGATGAATTCGGTATGCTTACTCTATGGGATATTGTTAAGCCTGTTTACAAAGATGGCTATTTGAATATTCTCTGATATGATACCGAATATAATTGATATAGAGTAGATGCTAATTTGCATGATATATTTCTAATATATCTACATTTTAGTGTTTACTCTATATTTTTATTTTGAGGTGTATCATGAATAATATTAATCTTAGATTAGAGATAGCTGACTTTATCGGATTTTGCGATTTGAACGGAGAAGATGCCTTAGACAGTTCTCAAGTTGAAAAACTTGAAGATTATATCTATAAGTGCAATAATGCTATTGCTACAGGTGGAGACCCTATTGTTGTAGACGCTATCTATGATAGACTTTGCGAGATTTTAAAGAAGGTAAATCCAGATGCGAAAATCATTGGTGAGCTTTGGTCAGATTCAGATAAGCCTGTATCAGAGGAAGAGCTTGAAAAAGACGTGTACAGCTTACTAAGGAAATACCCGATGATGAGTATTTGCACTTGCAAGTCTTATGACTGTCAAGAGTTGCAGGATTTTGTCGATAGACTTCCAGAAGGGGTATCTTTTGACGCTCACGTGTCATGTAAGGAAAATGGTCACGGAGTTCGCATAGTTTATTGCTATGGGTATATTGAGGATGCAACGAGTAGAATGCGAGCATCTGGAGGTCACAATATCACTTCTCAGATGACTGCGATACTTGAAAAGCAGGGGCTAGAAAACATTGACGACTTAGCAGATTATCCAATGATTGAAATCCGTGGTGAGGTTGTGTTACCATTGTCTAAGCTTGGTGAGGCGAGACAGTACAATCCGAATATTGTATCAGCCTTTTCAGGGGTAGCTTCTATGTTGCGTGATTCAGCTTCAGAAGATGAAACAAAGCTGCTTGATTTCGTTGCATATAAGGTTGTTTCTGATGATATTCATTTTAACACAAAGTCAGAGGAATACGAATTTCTGGAGAATTTAGGGTTTACAACGCCTTTGTATTGGCTGATACCTGATGTATCGAAGGAGACCCTGCTGGACGACTTGCCGCAGATTGTTGCAGACTGTGAGGAAGAAGTGAAACAGGATGAAAACGATGAAGGTGGGTACGAGTATTATACAGATGGTCTTGTATTCGAGATAGACGATAGAGAGTTGTTCAACTCACTGGGTACTGATGGTCACAAGTACAATTACGGAAATATTGCATTGAAGGTTGGATTCTGGCAGCAGGATTTATATTATGGGTATGTTCAGACAATTCTTTGGACAGATGGTAAAATGAAGTATAGTCCTGTTGCAATTATCGCAGATGAACCAGATATGATTGAGTTTGCTAGCGATGAGGATGAGGTTATAGAGTATAAAAACTACGTCAAGGATATCAAGGAGATTGCAAACTGGAAAGAGCTTGGTGTAACAACAGCAGCCGGAAATAAAGTGCGGAGAGTACCACTTTATGAACCGAATAACATGATTATTCTGGATGCGTATCCGAATAATATTGTTTATTTTCGATATGGTGGTGAAGCAGGGGTAGTTCCTTGTTTTATGGATGGTACACCGCTTTCTGATGCGAAGATTAAGCATATGTTCGAAGATAATGGTGACGATGAAGATTACGATTATAGTTCATTTTAATGCAAGACTATATTTTATATGCTGATACTTACGTGAAAACTAGCAGATACTTAAAAATACATTGAGTGCTATAGAAGTATTTGTTTTAGTTTTCAATTATACTGTTTTTATAGAAGCTGCAATAGTAATACGAGGTATATGATGTAAGTTTATTTTTCGTGTTGCTTTTGCAGCTTTTAATGTTTAGATTGGAGGCTTAATATGATGAATATATGCAGTGCAGACAGCTCACAAAGCGTACAGAGAGCACAAGGCATGCAGAGTGATATTTACTCAAATAAGCCGCTAGAGTTATTTGGGTATCACTATACAAGTCATTTAGATACTTTTGAGTCTAAAAGATATATGCTTGATGTGATTGAGTATAAGTTTAGTATGTGGGAAAAAGAGCAGAGTGCAGCGAAAAGAAATAAGATTCATGCGATTGCTTTGTCTGGAATAAGAAGAATAGGCAAGACTACAATTTTGCAGCAGATGTATAATTCGCATTCAGATGCAATTTATATTTCTTGTGACTATAATACAGACTTGAGAAGTATATTATTATGTGTCAAGAAGGCAGGGATACATCTTGTTTTAATAGATGAAGCTTGCAAGTTGAGTGAAAGTGCTTTATCTTTTCTTGTTTCTTTTGTGAAATCTGGTTCTTTTAATTTGTTCTTTGTATTTACTGGAAGTGTTGCATCTATTATAGATGATACTGCTTATAAGATTCTAGACTGTGACATCTTAAATTTACCATCGATAACTTATATGGAGAGTTTAAGTTGGAAGTCAAACACAGATTTGATGAACCTACTTGATAAAACAAGACCAGAGTTATTTGACAAATGGGTACTAGATGGCGATTTCAGAAGTAAGGGTGCATCAATACAGTATATCCAAGGGGTAGTTATAGACACCTACGATTCGTACAAGAAAAAGAGAGACTATAGAAGCAAATGTGAGAGTAAGTTTGTATTAGGTGCACACGAGAATAGTACTCAAAACGGTTCTATGATACGTGCTTTTTTCGAATATGTTGTACTGTGTCAGTGGATTTATATTCACGGTAATCTACGAAAGAAGGGGGTATCTAAGCCAGAGAATATACCACTTGCAGTGGATATGAATAACTATGATGCAGATAAATTTCAAGAGAGGTTTAACAGTGTTTACAAGCTAGTAAATAAGTATCCGAGAAGCCTTTTAGTTTCGTTCTGTAGAATGCTGGAGGAAGCAAGACTCGTTGAAAGAGTCGATATGTATACAGAATTAGATAATGAGGAGCTTCATAAACTTACAGATGAGCTTGGAGTATATTGCTATGTATTTGAGTATCCTCAGATGATATACTCATTATTTAATATCTCTTTAAGTAGTGATATTATTGATAGATGGGTTGAATTGCTGATTTTGAGGAGAGCTTCGTATTATTATCATAATGTAGGCAAGTACAGAACGTTAGATGGAACAAGTGAGGTTGATATTATTTATAATTTTGATGATTTCTGTACTTCTGATAAAGGTGTAATAGAGGTTAAGCATAGACCTGAAAAGAGTGTAAAGCTTGGTAAGTATGCAGACTTGAATTTGAAGCATATTAAGGAGTTTACGCTATCATGCTCACATGGTTCATCTTTTAGGGAAATATTGTTTGACCTTGATAGTAATGCAGATGCTAAGAAGTTATTATTCAATAGAGCATACAGAGTACGGAACGATTTGATTGTTTTGCTTCTTGAGTATGGTTATATGTTGAAATGTTATGGGCTTCATGATGATAGAGACCGAACATTACAAGAGTTATACGATTTATACAAATCTGGCTTTATGCCTAAGTAATATTTAACAGGAGGTTTTATTATGTTTATTTGTATTGGAAAAGTTGGAACGAGCTTCTATGAAATCATCGATACAACTGACTTGGTATGCGAGCGTTGGAGTGCAGAAGACCTAATCGGAATTCTCAAGCAAGGGGTATCTATCAAGAATCTTCGCCTGATGGAGGACGGAACGCTGAAGGAGAAGAATGCTATTTACGGGTATCTGGACTACACAGCAAGTCATCCTACAGACGGAGTTATTATTTCTGTGAGATGCTTTAATGAGAAGACACAGAAGCATAGAGCTGTTGTATATGTGGTTTCAGCTGATGAGTCTTATTACAACATGGTATTCTTGCATACAGATGACGGTACTTCTGATGTTGTTATTTTGCCGTTTGACTATGGCTATGAATTTTATGATTCTGCTCTTTCTGGGAGCAAGAAGGCATGGCTCAGTATTGCAATTCCGAGAGTTGGCTGCAAGGACTTGTTATCATTTATGTCTAAGGGCAAGTTTAAGAGACTGGTAAAGGATGCTGATTTGAACAGCTCTGAGAGGAACGCTATTATCGAGGAAGCTTCTTATGTTTATGCAAAAGATTGATTATTTAGGAGCTTAATATGAAAATAACTATATTAGAGCTTATAAAACAAGATGGTAAAAATGCTTTTGCGGTTTGTAAGATAGTTGATAATGGCAAAGTTTATAAAAGAACGTTGGCAGTTAACGAACTTTTTATTTTGAAATCTAGGTTTAACCCAGATTGCACAAATTTTATTTTGAAGATAAACGGAGTTGTTAGTCATAAGCACAAGACAGAAGAGTTCAGGGTATCAGATGTACGTACAGCAGGAAGTCCTTGCAACAATACTGTGAAAAGGAATGGCAGTTATGTGTCCTTGGAGCTTGATAGTCTTAGAAACAGTAAGACATATGATGGAAGAACTAGTAAGTTTGGTATAACATATAGAGGTTCTGATTATATAGTCAAGTTTGCTAAGGAAAAGAACGATGCTTCTTGTTTTTGTGAAGATGTTGCTTCTAGGTTTATACGGAATCTAGGGTATCAGGCACATGAAACTATGTTGATACGTGCTAAGGACTATGATTCTACTTGTGTATTATTGAAGGATTTTACTAGCCAAAGTGTGAAGCTTCGAAGCTTTAAAGATACAGAGCAGAGTAGTGAAGATACGGATATAGCAACAAAGGCTTATACTTATAAAGATGTTGTTTACATGATAAAGATGCATAGGAAAATACCAGAGACATTAAAACCAATTGTGATAGAACGCTTTTGGCTGATGTATATGCTAGATGCAATATTGGCAAACAGGGATAGACATCACGGTAACTGGGGGTATCTTTGCAGTGAAAGCGGTTACTCACTAGCACCAATATATGATAATGGTTCTTCTTTGTTTCCAAATGTCACTCAGAATTTATCTGAGTTTGCAAAAAATGAGAAGAAGTTTTTATTTGACAGAGCAGAGAGGTTTCCAGCATCTTTGCTTATGGTGTGGAGTTCAAAAGAGAATAGAGCGAAGCGTACAAATTATTATGAGTATATTGGAAGATGTACGAAAGATAAGCATGCTTTAAACGCTTATGAATCTTTAAAGAAGAAGGGTACTAAGAGTATAGCAGATGCAATAAAGAAGGCTTCAAGTTCACCATTAATACAAGATGAGCTTAGACGATTTTTTGTTGATATAGTAATTATGCGATATGCGCATATTATTTTACGACTTGATTTAGAGGATTCATACAAGGAGGTATTAAAGTATGGTTGCTGAGTCTTACAGACGTATAGAGAACATTGATAGAATTCGCAAGGCGTATATTATGTGGAAGGATATACCGATTGCAGAGTTATATCATGAGTTTTCTAGTTTGAGTGGTGAGTTTGATTGGGCAATAAAACCTCTTTGGGATAACTGGAAGAAGTGTATGGAAAGAGGAGAGTATCCAGATATTGCTGGCGTAGATGACACGACTCATAAGGAGGTTTACTATAGACGATTCGACCCATCTTTCGTAACGCAGAGAGTTCCTGTTGTTGGACGTGATGATTATTTTCCTAAAATGGAAGCAGTAGGCGTGAGAAACGGAGATTGGTTTGAATATCTTTGTAGGTCACATGGAGTTTGCGGAAATGATAGATACTATGTGAGTCGCACACCAGACAAAGTAATTGATGCTTGTGCACAGCATTGTCCGTTTGATATTCCAGATTTTGATACAGATTCTTATGGTTGGCTTTCAGAAGTAGTAAATCCTAGTGCTGATTGACTATAAAAGTGCCGATTTAATTCTAATTGTCTAAGAGTTTAAAAGCTCTAATAATTAGAATTAAGAGGTGTTTTGATTGAGTCAGAATTCAAAGACGTATAAGCTTCATCCGAGAAAGGTTGTAGCAAAGTCGTTCATGGGGTATCTAGCCACGGTAGGATATCTTGGAGTAGCAGCTTTAGCTGTGACACTGGTTATTAGGTATGCTAATACTGGTTTCGTAAATCTATATCTTGTTATCTCTTTGATATTACTGATTTCTTTGCTGATTTTTGTTGGTAATTTCTTTGACTGGTATCAATGGAGTGATGTTTCTATTGACAAGTTTGGGGTAGTTACTTATAAGGAGAAAGGTCTTGTGAATATCATGGGGCAGAAGCCTGAGACCTTTATTGTCAATGACTTGACATCGGTGAATAAGAAGGGCAATAAGATTGTTCTAGAGGGTAGAATCAAGTATATTGACGAGACCGGAAGAAGTTCTGAAAAGACAAAGTGTGTAGTAAGGGGTATTTGCGAAGAGTATCACGAAATGTATGAGGGTATGCTGAATGCTTTGAAGATTCGTGAGAACTCTGCAAATGAGGATTCTCATAAAGAGGACTCTCAGAAAGAGGAGGCAGACGCTTAATGATTGCATACGAGATACCATCAAAGCGAAAACTTCTTGATGAGAGACTTGTAAAGCATGCTATACCTCTATCAGCGATTGGGGTAGTTTTAGTATTTGCATTAATGATTCTTTTATTTATTGCAAAGTTGCCTTTTACTGTTCTCTTGATATTTATTTTTGTAGCTGTATTTGGAATTATGGCTGCAGATAAGTATATAAAATCGCATACAGTTATTTTATCATCTAGACTAGAATTTTGCGATGACTATATCCTATATTTTCGCAAAACTGCTGTAGATGATGTTTGTTATCGTATAAAATCGATTGACAAGTATACTGTAGATGACGATGAGCTTCTGATAGAAGGGGATATTGATATTGTTTTTGGTTCTGATAAGAACTCAGCTGGTTTCTGCACCGTAGAGGGTATCTTAGATGAGCAGACAATGGATTTGATTGATGCTTTCAAGGATAGAGATTATGAATCTATGCTTGATAGTGTTAAATAAAAGTCAAATATTCAGGAGTGTTGTAGATGAATGCGGATTTGCTAGTAGGTTCTGCTTTAAGTGCGTTGATATTCTTAATTTGCCTATGTTTATATGGTAAATTATTAGATTGTTTGAGGGGCTTAGTTGCCAAGAAGTGTGGAGGATTCTTTGCTACGCTGACTTTCATAGGGATTGCTCATCATGAGCTTTCTCATGCTGTTGTAGCTTTGCTGACTGGTGCAAAAGTTAACAGTATTGTGTTATTCAGATTGAAAGCGAAGAATGGAAATTTAGGTGAGGTTAAGATAACACCACGAGGTTTGGGTATCTTTAAGTCATTGCAGATTTGTTTATCTTCAGCTGCACCAATGATTTTGGGTAGTTTGAATTTATTCTTGATGTTAAAATATCTGAATCCAATTTTAGATTCTTGGAAACTAGCTCTGGCAATCTATGTAGAGATAACGATACTGTTGAATATGTCTTTAAGCAAACAAGATATATTAAATATCTTAAAACATATGTTTTGGTTGTTGATTTTAACAGTTGGTTTGTTCTACGCATTTAAGATTAACTTCTTAGCAGGGGTACTCCCTAGTATAGCTGGTGCTTGATTTGTCCAAGATAGTCTTAATTGGGAAAACGAAATGGAGGTATTCCAATGAAGAAGATTTTGGCAGGACTGACAGCTTTCATTACGGTGTTTAGCTTAGCAGCTCCTACAGCTCAGATGTTTACAGACTGGAGTATTGTTGCTCCGACTGAGTTTGTAGCATCTGCGGACAGTTCATATACTTACATGGATAATTCCAAATATACTACGACTGTGAATCTTGTGAGTGTTTCAGATGACAGAGGAAATGATATTTCCACTTGGACAGAAAACAACAAGATGGTCTATGGTGTCTTTGAGGTTGTTATCTCTCACGAGGTGGCTAGTGCAGGTGGTACTACAATTGTTGAAGATGAGAAGTTTTATCGTGTAGGTGTATACAAGTGTGGTTCTACAGACCTAGAGGCAGTTCCTTGCAAGGGAGTTACAATTCCGGCAGCTGTTTCTTCTTATCTGAAAGAACAGGGGTATTCTGTAGACGATCCAACACATGCTACAGTAATCGGCGGAGAAGCATATAAGGGTACTAATATTAAGACCATTGATTTGACAGGTATCGAATACATTGGAGATAATGTATTTAGTTCTTGTCATTATATTACAAGCGTAACGATTCCGGATACTGTACTTGCAATGGGTGATGGCGTATTTGCTGACTCTGGCTTGAAGGATATTGTTTTCAATAACTTCTTTACAAAAGTACCGGAGTCTGTTTGTTCAAATACAAAGGTGTCCTTAGTGAAGTTTACAAATGTAAGTTACATCACTGAGATTGGTTCTTCTGCATTTGCAAATTGTATTTTGACGGATTATCCTGCTGACTTATCAAAGTCGAAGAACCCGATTATTATTGGGGAGAGTGCTTTTGAGGGCAATGCACAGATTAAGAGTCTGACAATTCCGGATAATGTTTTAAGATTAGATGCTTCTGCATTTAGTGACTGTACTGGTTTGAAAACTTTGAAACTCGGTGCTAATCTGGTAAGCATGGATAAGCAGTCTTTTGAAGGATGTACAGCGTTAACAGATATTACTTTCAATAATAAGCTTTCATCTATCGGCGGTAGTGCTTTTAACGGCTGTACGAGTTTGGTCGAAGTAAAGGGACTTCCGGAAACTCTGGTAGACTGGGTAGAAGTTACAAGTTCAGAGGGATATGGTTTCGGTAATGCGATTTTTGCGAATTGCACTTCTTTGAAGTCAATTACATTGCCTGACTCGTTGACAAAGATTCCGGAGCAGCTTTGTTACGGAGATACTTCTCTTACAAGAACAACAATCGGCAAGGGTATCAATACAGTTTGCAATGAAGCTTTCTCAGGTTGTACAAACTTGCAGACATTGAATACTTCCAACTCTCAGATTAAATATATTGAAGAGAGTGCATTCAGTGGTTGCTCTAGTTTACGTGAGTTGGTTTCAACAAATTGCGAATCTGTTGAAGCTTCTGCTTATAAGGGCTGTACTTCTCTGCTGAATGTAAATCTTACTTCAAACAGTTTTGAAGAAGGGGTATTCGAGGATTGCTCTAAGATTGAAACAGCTAAGATTAGCTTTGGAGATTCTAACGAAACAACAATTCCTAAAAGCATGTTTAAGAATTGTTCTGCTATGACGAGTGTTGAATTTGGCAAACAAGATACAGTAAGCATTACAGTAGTTGATGATGCTGCTTTTAGCGGCTGTTCTTCTTTGAAGAAGTTTGATTTGCCGTTCGTAAAGATTTACGGTGATGAAGCTTTCATGGATTGCACTGCACTTTCAAAAGTTGGCATGGAAGAAGAAATTTCAGCTACGGATATCGGTGATAATTGCTTCGAGAACTGCACGAGTTTGTCACAGCCTGTGAATAGTAAGGTTTCTACTGTAGGTGATTCAGCATTTCGGAATTCGGGTATCACTTCTCTAGTGATTTCGGGTACTGTCGGAAATACTGTTGTTTATGGTGATTATGCTTTTGCAGATTGCAAGAATCTTGAAAGTGCTGATATTACAATTGAAGATGGAATCGAGTATTCTGTAGGTAGCTATTTATTTGCAAACGATGCAAAGTTGAAGAACGTAAAGTTTACAGGTTCTGAGATTGTTGAGGGTATGTTCCAAGAATGCAATGCACTGAGTTCTGTAACAGCAAAGAAGGCAGCGATTGTCCGTGCTGGAGCTTTCCAGAATTGCACCAGTTTGACTGGTTTGGACAATAAGTTTAGCTTGATTGAGAGCGATGCATTTAATGGTTGCACAGCTTTGAAGAAGATTCCGACAGATGCTTCTACTTCATTTACTGGCGAGAATAACTTTGCATCCTGTTCTTCTTTGACATCTGTTGAAGTTCCTGAGCTTTGTGCAGGAATGTTTAGCGAATGTAAAGCTTTGGAGTCAGTTAAGTTTTTGAATCCGATTAAGGTTCTTCCTGAAAACGTATTTGTAAACTGTAGTTCTTTGAGTAAGATTGATTCATTGGATTCTGTTGTTGAATTCGGTGACATGTGCCTATCGGGTGCTGCGATTAAGTCTTTGAAGATTACAGATGCAAACTCTGTTGGGGAGGAAGCTTTTGCTAATTGTCCTTATCTGTCATCTGTAGAGTTGGAAGCTACGGAAATTGGTTCTGGTGCATTTAGAGATTGCACTAAGCTTCGTACAGCAAAGATTACTGCAAATAGCATTGGTTCTAATGCTTTCAAGGGTTGCATTCAGTTGAATGATGTAGACATCAGAAACTTGACTGGTCATTCATTGCAGAGCATTGATACAGATGCATTTTACAATTGTTCTATGCTTCGTGAAATTGTGATTCCGAATTCTGTAACGAGCATGGACGGTTGTGGTGTTGGATTCGATGATAATGGTGCACTGCCAGACTTCTTACTTGTCGGTAAGAAGGGTACTGTAGCAGAGGAGTATGCTACAAATTGCGGCTTGACTTTCAGTGATGAGGCTCATTATAGCAAGGCAGACCGTGTAAAGGCAAGAAAGAAGATTGGCGATGTTAATGCAGATGGTCTTTGCTCTATTTCAGATGCAGTTCTTCTCCAGAGTTGGTTGTTAAATGCAAATGAGGTTGGCGTTTACGGTGATAACATGGACATGAACAGTGACGAAGTTGTTAATGCTATTGACCTTGCTTTGTTGAGACATAAACTTCTTGAAGAGAATAAGTAAGTATCAAGTAATTTAATAATACATGCTATAGCAGGATAACTAGTTTGTCTAGTTGTCCTGCTATTTTTATAATTTCCTTTATTAGTAAGGAAATCCAGCAGTAAATAAAGAAAAACAAAGGAGAGTTTATATGACTGAACTTTTTGAAAACGATGAGATGAATGAAGAAGTCGAGGATTTCGGCTATGACGATGATGATGCCGAGGATTCCTATGATTTTGGTTCAAGTGATTCAGAAGAATCTGAAGACTTGGAAGACTTTGAAGATTTTGAAGACTCTGAAGATTCAGATGACGAGGATTCATATGATTTTGATTCTGAGGATTCAAATGAATCAGAAGATGACTTCAGCTACGAAAGTGAGTCAGACGATGATTTCTGTTCGGAAGATTCTGAAGACTCAGAAGAATCAGATGATGACGAGTATGAATGGGAGGAACAGTCCGAGGATTCCGAGGAGCAAATGAGTTCTGAAGATGACTCTGAGGATGACTTCGAGGAGGACTCAGACGAAGAATCAGATGATGAAGATGATGAGTATGACTGGGAAGAACAGTCAGATGATTCCGAGGAATCAGACGAAGATTTTGAGGAACAGTTTGAGGATATCGAGGAACAGGAAGACTCTAATGAAGGGGTACTTGATACCTCTAGCGAAATCGATGAAGATTCAGAAGAAGATATTACTGAGGATTTCGATGTCGATGAATCTGAGTACGAAAAGGCTGAGAATGAGTCAAGAATCAATGCAGATGATTATGTTGACTACGGAGAAACGAAGGACGGAACTGAGGAACGTGCTCTTAACCTGCTGAGTTTAACAAGTGATAAGTTTAGCCTTAGCACTGAGGTAATCAAGATTGGTGAAATTGGTTTGAGTGAACCAACAAAGCGTGGTAGACAGAAAACCATGATTGGTTTAACTCAGAGTGTCAAGGATATGGGTATCTTAACACCGATTCATGTTATGAAGGTTGCCGAGGAAGATGCTACTGAGGATTATAAGTACGTTCTGATTGACGGTTTACGCCGTATGTTTGGTGCGATTAAAAATGGCATGACAGAGATTTGTGCGACTGTATGGGACTTTGAGGACAAGGAGAAGGGTATGGAGCTTCTTTTGCCTTTATCATTGATGTTGAATCGTCAGCAGAAAAGACAATGGTCTGAGGTCTGGGATTTGTATAGAATTTTGGAACTGCAGTCAGCTATAACTCCAGGTACATTAGAGTTTTTGTTGCAGCTTGAAGCTGGTGACGCAATGCGTTTAAAGGACGTGATGTTGTGTGATTATTCCGAGGTAAAAGAGGCTTTGCTAAGTGGTGAAAAGAATCTTGACGCTTGTTACAAAATGCTGCAAAAAATGCGTAAGGATGAAGACCAGCTCGGAAAAGACGATGCTACAGGCTTCGGAGATACAGTTGAGGGTGCAGAAGAAGTTGCTGGGGATGTAACAGAGGGTAGTGAGCAGCTTACAGACCAAGATGTTTTGGAGCTTTTGGAAATGGCTGATAACCTAGATGATGATTCTGAGGTAAGTTCAGATGATTTCAGCGATATGTCTACTCCGGATTCTGATTTCGTAGACCAGCAGAAAGTTGGTGAACGGCATCCGTTAGACCCTGCTTTGCGACAGGCTGTTTTGGCTAGGGATGATTTTACTTGCCGTTGTTGTGGTATGAAAATGATTGGGGTACGCTTGGGGCTTATTGCTGTGCATCATATATTACCAGTTCATGTCGGTGGTAAAGATTCTATGAACAATTTGATTACATTGTGTCTTTCATGTCATAATACTCTGCATTGTCTGGAAAGAAATGGAGGAACTATCATGATGTCTGAACAAAATTATAACGAATTGTTCCCTAGTGAAAAATCTTCGTTAAAAAGAGCACTAAAATTGGCTCGAATTGCCATTGAAGCGGATAAACGTAGAGGTATGTCTAAAGAGCAAATAGCTAATGTCACTAGAGATGTTCTTCGACATCCAATGCCGGGGGTTAACCTGAAGGAAAATCAGGCGATTTATACAGCAGTTGAGTCGAGTAAGAAATTGATGGAGAGTTCTGAGAGTGGTGAATAACATTGAAAATTATTTTTGAAGACTCTAATAATGCTCCGAGTAGCGTATTACTACGTAATTGCTTTTTAGGGGATAGCATTATATTTTCTGAGGGGTGTCACAATATTCCTGAGTATATTGAAAGATATATAGAATCAGACGATATAGTTACATTTGTTGATTTAGTTCCGGATAATATGTCAACGATTAATTTTTACAATGGCCTTGTGTCTGAGTATCGAGATTTTATAGAAAGAAATAGGTTAATGATTTGCCCTATATTATGCATTGAGTATGTAATATTGAAGATGCTGCTGACATATGGGTATCTTAATGATGCAACTGTTATTGATGCTGTAGCTTTAGATTTTAATAGTAGTTCTATAAAAGATTTGGTTGCAAGGGATAAAAAGGCTTCTAAGACAATGGAGAAGTTGATGAAGAGTATTTTAGTGGATATATCATCTAAGTCTGGTAAGAGATGTTTAAGGAATAGTTTTAAGTATTCTAATATTAATGGAGTTATGACAAGAAGAATGGATTCAAGATTTGGTATATTTTATGAAAGTGATTGTTTATGCGATATGCATCGATGTGCACTTGATGTTCGCAATGCACTAAAAATTAAAGCTGAAGAGTTATATGTTTCTTTACCTGTTTTTATTACAGGTGGCTCTGAGCATGAAAATTTTATTAAGTCTATTGGAGTAAATTTTGAGGATAATAGTATTGAGGAGGCATCCAGTATTTTTAAAGATTTTTATGATTTACTTTGTGATAAGAACGGTTTAAATAGAGTTGTATTTTGAGGTGAGTTTATGTCTTTGACAATTTTTCGAAGTGACTGTTCAGATGTTAGGAGCTTGAGTAAAACTGTAATAAAGGATAATGATAGTTTCTTTGATGTTTACACTGGTTTAATTAATTCTTCTATAGCTAGTGATATCTTGATGGGAGTAGATAAAGCTAGGTTCAATAGTGATGTTACTTTTGTTGGAAGAACACCTGATGTAGGGGCACTTAATAAAATGTGCCTAAGTACTGGTACTAAAACTTTATTGAATATAATTCAGCATCCTGATGTTTGCTTTGATGTTTCAGAGTGTGGTATAAATGCATTGCAGTTTATACCAAGGATTAAAGATGGCATAATTATATGGAGATTTCCTTTGATTCCTTATAGAGGCAAAAAGGACTGTGACATATCTTACAAGGGTATCGTATACTCTAATTTTTCAGACTTTTTGAATGCGATTTATAAAGAGGACAGGGGGTGAGCATTATGAATATCAATATGAAGGTTTCTGGTATAGATTTCAATTTGAGTTTTGCAGATAATTTGATTCTGTTCACTGGATTATCTGGCGAGGGTAAGACTTTTATGTTCAAATGCTTGAAGGAGTATTTGAATACAACAATGAGTACTAATTGTGTTCTTTTTAATTCGAGTGCAATGCAATATCCTGAGAGTGCAATAAAGGATATTTGTAAGGGTGCAAAAGTAGTGATATTTGATAATGCAGACTTGTACTTGACACAGAACGTGCTTGATTATGCTGTAAGTAACACTGATATTGTTATTGTAAGTATGAAGTTGTATTTTACGCTGAACTTTAGAGGGTTTGCTATGTATATAGTTGATTATAAAGACAAGAGTTTGTGTGTTCGTAAGGCTAATACAGCGGCTTAATATTTAAGTTTGAGGTGATTAAAATGAGTCATTATCCATTTACCTATAAAAGAACAATTGTTGAGTCTTTGATGTGTGGAAGAATGTTTGTCGCTGCAGGAAAACGTGGCTATGATACTGAGTATTTCTGCAAGGTTGTTATTACTTCTGATTACCGAGTTAGAGTTATGACATGAGACAATCACAGTGAATGGTCAGATGAGTATTTTCTGCTATCTGGGTTTGAGGAATATGTAGGTTTAATTCAAGGTGAGACTTATCCTAACTATGTGTTAAGCTATATGTGGTATCTCTATAAATACTGGGTAGATAAGCATGGTATGAATCCGGTAGACGTTTACAACATGGCAAGACCCTCTGAAATAAACGATAAGTATCTATCATTGTATAACGAGGGGTATGACTACGCTATAGAAGTATTTAGTAATCAATAGTTTTATTGAGGTGTTTGAGAATGTTTTGTGTTATTCTATAGATTTGAGCAATTGATTTGAGGTAGTGAAGATTATGTTTAAGGAGTTTGAGGTAAGTTTTAGAAATGAAGTGCTTAGTTCAAGCACTTCAAAGGGTACTCAGAGAAAGTGGGTTGTAGATGATGTTCTAATAAAAGCTGATATGCTTGGCTATGAGAGTATTGCAGAGGTTGTTGTTGCTGACTTTCTGTCTTATGTTGATAATATAGACTTCGTAGATTACAGTTTATGTAATATCAGTATAGGAGACTCTGCTAGTCTAACTGGTTGTTATTCTAAGTATTTTTTAAAGTCCGAAGAAGAGTATGTAAGTTTTCAAAGATTACTAAAGTTGTTTTATGGTTCAGAGAAAAAGTTGAATTTGTCATTGAGGGGGTATCATGGTAAGGATAAGTGTAGAGAGGTTATTAGTATTGTACGAGATTTGACTGGTTTGGATGTATCTTGCTATGTAAGCAATATGTTGAAGATTGATGCTTTAATATTGAATGAGGATAGACATTTCAATAATATGGGTGTAATAAGGGGTATTAATTATTGGAGATTGTGTCCTATCTTTGATAATGGGCTAAGCCTATTATCAGATACTAATGATTATCCTTTTGGAACACCTGTGAGATTTCTTTGCAATAGGGTGAAGGCTAAACCATTTTCTACTGATTTTATTAAACATGGTGAAATGCTTGTTCCAAATTCAACAAAAACTTCCTCATCATCTATTGCTTTTAAACTATCAAGAAAATATTTTGGATTAAAGCCTGCTTCTATATTTTTTCCTTCTGTTGAAACATACAATTCTTCTTTAGCTTCCCCTGTTTGATTTGTACAAGATATAGTCATTTTTCCAATATCTATAGAAACTTTTACAGGATATTTTTTCTCTTTTTCTATAGATGATGCTGATATTAAGCTAATTCTTTCAAAACTATTTTGTAAATTACTTTTATTAACTTTTATTCTCGTTTCCCAACTATTTGGAATTACAGATTTATAATTTAAAAATTCTCCATCTAATATACGAGTTACAACTTTACAATTTTCCATTTCAAATAATGCTTGATTTTTAGAAATTCCTATTTTTATATGTTCAAATGAATCTTGTAAAATTTTATTAATTTCACTCAATGCCTTCCCTGGTATTACTGCTTTAAAATCATTTACTTTAGTTTGTAAATAAATACTTCTTAGTGCTAATCTAAAACCATCAACTGCAACAACATTTAGCTTATTGTTTTCCACTTCGAATAAACAACCTGTGAATATTGGTCTATTTTCTTCATTACTAACTGCAAATATAGTTCTTCTAATCATATTTTTTAACATATTTTGTTCTAAATCGATTGAATTTTCTACTTCTATCTTTGGTAATTCTGGAAATTCTTCTGGATTCATTGTAGTTAATTTGTATAGAGCTCCCTCACATTCAATTTCCAATAAGTTATTTTCGTTTAAGGTAATATAAATCTCTGTATCTGGTAATTTTCTTATAATTTCACTAAACATTATTGCATTTACT
>OKXB01001601.1_pt1 | contig 21162 bp, 19 predicted proteins | sample 1601731 | NCBI WGS metagenome assembly OKXB01 (sample SAMN04414077, study PRJEB24778) | human gut metagenome | material: faecal | host: Homo sapiens
AGGTATTATTATCTGGGGAGATAAATAATATTTTAATTAATAATAAATATATTACATTAGGTCTTACTTGTAAAAAGTATTCACCTAATGAAAACAGTAATATAGTTTATGCAAGTTTGAGAGTTTATAAAGATCTTTATAATAGCAATAAAGGTCTTTTTTTATTGGGTAAAAAAGTATATATAAAAGGTTACCTAAATTCATATTCGGATAAAGATAAAAAAATACATAATTATGTAACAGTAACAAGAATAGAAGGGTATGATTTTGAAAGTGCTAATGGTCCAGTTATTGGTGTTGATTATGATGGAGAAGAAACATGGAATGGTAAACGACTTGAAAATGAACCATTAACACAAGAAGAATTAAAAGAGTTGGATGAATTACTTAAACCATATAAGGATGGTGATACTAGTGAATAATAACTTAATTCAAAACATAAATTTAACTATGAAAGAAGATCAAAAAGAAATATTTAAAGAATTAATAATTAATTATTTATTAAAGCAAATTAAAGAAGAAAAATAGTTCTGAATGATTTGCTAATTTTTATTTATTATGGTATGATGCACTTGTCTCGAAGAAAGTTAAGTGCTATAAGTGAGGAGGTATAAAGTGAATTATAGTTACTTAACGAATATGAATTATAATGCAGGTATTTATATTAGACTTTCTCAAGAAGATAAAGATAAAAAATATGAGTCAGATAGTGAAAGTGTTACTAATCAAAAAGAAATATTAAGAGACTATTGTTTAAAAAATGGATTTAATCTAATAAATGAGTATGTAGATGATGGTTATTCAGGAACTAATTTTGATAGACCAGGATTTATTGGAATGATTGAAGATATAAAAAATAAAAAGATTAATCTTGTAGTAGTAAAAGATTTATCAAGACTAGGTAGAGATCATGTAATGACTGGTTATTATATTGAAACTTATTTTCCTGAAAATAAAGTAAGATTTATATCAATTGTTGAAAACTATGACAGTATGAAAAATCAGGCTAGTAATGATTCATCAACATTTATTATTGCTTGCAATGATTATTATAGTAAACAAAACTCATTAAAAATAAGAAATGTATTGGATGCTAAAAGAAAAGATGGTAAATTTATAGGTAGTAAACCATGTTATGGTTATATGAGAGACCCAGAAGATAAAGGACATCTAATTATAGACCCTAATACAGCACCTTATGTTAAGCAGATGTTTGAGTGGAGAGCAAATGATATAGGAATATCTGAAATAGCAACTCGTCTTACTAAATTAGGAGCACCAACACCAAGTGCTTATAAGAATTTACCAATATCTTCAAGAGTAAAAGAAAAAGATATATGGACAATACATTCAGTTAAAAAACTATTACAAAATAGAATGTATACTGGTGATATGGTACAACATACTCAAACTAATATTAGTTATAAATCTAAAAAGAAAGTAACACTAGATCAAAGCTTATGGGTAATAGTAGAAAGTACTCATGAACCATTAGTAGATAAAGAGACATTTAGAATAATAAATAAAAAAAGGGATAATCATAATAGAACTGTTACTAAAAAAACAGAAAGACCAATTAGATTACTCGAAGGATTAATCTATTGCAAAGAATGTGGAAATAGATTAGGAGTAACTTATAGAAAAAATCATGATTATTGGACTATTAATTGTAATAGATATGCTAGAGACCCAATTAGAGGAAGATGTAAAGCTCATTTCTTTCCATATGATTATTTCGAAGAAGAAGTATTAGAAGAATTAAACAAATTATTATCTGATTTATTTAAAGGATTAAGTATTAAAGAATTAAATGATGAAATAATTAATAGAACTAATTCGGGTACTAAATCACTTGATGAAATAAAGAAAGATATAGAAAAAGATATTTTAAAATTATCTTCTAATATTCAAATAGTTTATCAAGATAGAATTGATGGTAATATTTCTTTAGAATCATACAAAATGATAGTATCTCCTTATGAACAAAAAATGAGAAACTTAAAAGATAAATTAGAAGAAATAGAACTTGAAATTTTAAAGAGAAAAAATAGTGCTAATAAAATACCAAATTATACAAAAAAGATAAAAGAATTATTAAATATAGAAAAACCAAATAGAGACTTGTTATTTACCCTAATAGATAGAATAGAAGCAGATGAAGACAGAAACATAACAATTAAATTTAAATATAAAATACTTGATGATTACACTTTTAAATATATTGATAAGAATCCAATAAGAAATCCCTATGGAAGATGTGGGAAGACTAGCGCATAATTGATAAAAAATGAGAATATCCATTTCAAAAAAATATTATTTGTAGTATAATATTTTATATAAGAGCGCTAGTACAGGCTTGTTATGAGTTTTGTGCTGGCGTTTTTTTTAGAAGTGGAGGTGAGAATATGTCAGTTGTTGCAGAAGTAAAAGATACAATTATTGATGCAAAGAAAAAGTATGATAAAGAAAAGTATATTTCTGTACTAGAAGAACAAATAGAAAAATTACAATTAGAAATAGAAAGAATGAATACTAAAATATCTATGTTAGAAAAAAATAAATTTACGTTGAATTCTGATCATTTAGAATTATTTAAAGTATTTAAAGATAATAATTATCATTACTATTTAGAAGATATCAGGGAATATGCCAAAAAGGATATTAATTTAGAAATTGCATTAAGTGAATTGATGGATAAAGAATATTTTAAAAAACCAAGTATAATGGCTGTAGGTTCAAAAATGAATTTATCAATACCAGAGGATAAAAAGATTGAATTTCTACAAGCTTTAAAGCAAAGTATTAATAACCACTAGAGCTGTCACCAGGTGGTACCGGTGCTGAAGTAATCTACGCCCTTCGCAATGATTCAAAATTAGCTAACTCAATACTTAATAATATAGGCAATACAGGTCAGTCTACTAGAAGGGTATATCAAAGAAGGCTTCCATCTGACCCTACTAAAGATTATTATTACATATTAAGAAATACTGGAAAGATAGAGCCCTTAATAGTAGAATATGGATTTATAGATAATGATAGGGATTTAGACTTTCTTAAAGATAATTATAAAGAATTAGCTGAAGGTGTTATTAAGGCTATACTTGAATATAAAAATATTCCATATAAAGCTCCTGAGACTACTACTACGGATACATATATAGTTAGTAAGGGAGATACTTTATACGGAATAGCTAAGAAGTTGGATACTACAGTAGATGAATTAAAAAAATTAAATAATATCAATAATAATATGCTTAGTGTAGGGCAGGTATTAAAAATACCAACAAAGACTGTTGATGTAGGAGATACTGATATATATCAAGTTAAATCAGGAGACACATTATATAGTATAGCTAAGAAATATAATATAAGTGTTAATGAACTTAAAGGATTAAACAATCTTGATGATGATGACTTGTCAGTAGGTCAAATACTTAAAGTACCTAGTGGTTTATCATTGGTCAATACATATGTTGTAAGTAAAGGAGATACTTTGTATTCAGTAGCTAAAAAATTTGATACTTCAGTTAATAGGCTTAAGGAATTGAATGGTTTAAGTAATAATATGCTTAGTGTGGGTCAAAAACTAATTATACCGATAGGGGAAGAAACAACATATGTAGTTAAATCAGGAGATACATTATATAGTATAGCTAGAGAATTTAATACGACGGTTGATAAATTGAAGAAGCTTAATAATCTTAGTAGTAATAATTTAAAGATAGGTCAAATACTTATTGTTAAATAGGTATAAAAAAAGAATTAATATTTATTCTTAATTTTAAGTGATATTGAAGTACTTAATACTAAGAGTAATTAATTCTTTTTTTCTTGATCTTTTGATTGGATATATTCAAGTATTTTCTTTTGATTTTTTTCGATAGCAGTTATTTTATCGTGAAGTTCTTCAAGGATGAGTTCACTTTTTAGATCAGTTTTGTAATCGTTGCGACTACGAAGACTATCTTTTTTGGCTTGTCTATTTTGACTCATCATAATGATTGGAGCTTGTAGAGAGGCTATACATGATAAAACTAGATTTAGAAGAATAAATGGATATGGATCAACATTTTCAAAGGCATAGATATTTAGGATAATCCAAAGTATTAGGAAGAGAGTGAAGAAGATGATGAAGATCCAACTACCAGCAACGGCAGTTATCTTATCAGCAACCTTTTCTCCAAATGATATTTTTTCTTCTTTGTCAGTGTCAACGGCAATAGATTCGTTAATTAACATTTCTAGTAAATCATCATAATTTTCTACTTCAATTTGCTTGTTATTTAGAAGCATTTTAACTAATTCTTTTTTACTTTTCATAAAAATCACACTCACTTTACTATCTAAATTATAACATATATATAAATTAAGTGATAAAAAAAGAATAGTATTTGACACTATTCAATTTAATTACTTCATTTTTTTATTGATTTCAGAAGTATTTTTCCAGATCATTAATAACATTAATGAACTTTCATATATTATTCTCAATACTACATTACCAATAACTAAATATAATAGAAATCCGAAGAAGCTTACTCCGATCATATTAAATGAAGTTAAAGTTACAAAGATAGCTAAAATAACATAAGTTACTTTAAGAATTGTTTCTAATAGTAGATTTTTGAAACTTAGGAAATCTCTTAACCAAATTAAGAACTTGTTTTCTAATTTAGTATTTTTGTTAATGAATAGAACATATGCTAAGATACCTCCTATAATAGCTAAAATAACAGAAACAATAGTCCAAACTAATGATCCAGTAGCATTAGGTGATATGCTTGGTGAATAAACATCAAAATCGTACATAAATATAACTCCTTTCTATATAAATAATAACATATATTGATAGAAAATTAAATAAAATTTTGAAAAAAGATGAATAAAAGATATATAAGGAGAGAAATAATATATTGATGGATTAATATGTATAGAGAGAAATTATATATAAAGATGGAAATTAATATATAAGGAATATATAGGAGAGACTTACCAATATACTATATTGTTATTTATTATTCATTACCTTTAAGACTAGATACCATATCTATTTTGTTTATTTTTTTAGAGAGGAAGTGATTGACTCTTCTATTTCTTTTTTGACTGAAGCAACATTATCTTTGTTATCAACGTCAATCATAAGGTAATTGAAAGGAATATATTCTTGATAGTTAAAGTCTTTGAAAACATAGTTGAATGTTTCTTCGTTAGGAATGTTATTGCTTTTCATGATAAGCTTTTTTATGTATGATGATAGTATTTCATTTGATGATAGATAAACAAATCCATAAGATTCACGGTTAGGGATTAATTCGCTGGCATCTTTTGTATCATAGAAATGATCAGGTACATTAATGAAACCTAATATTTTTTCTTCAAGGATGAAATCATCATACTTTATTTTAATAGTGTCTCCTAATGATGATATGAACCTCGTTTCTTGGACATGGAAACGGGGTTCATATCATTTCTAGTTAGCATTTATTACTTAAACTCGTAAAGTTCGAGTATCAATCAATATGTCACGGAAACAGAACGAGTTTCAAAATTTTAATTGCAAATTTCTTGTATACCTTTCCATTTGTTTAATTATTTTTATTTGGTTTAACCAATATTCTTCTTAATAATTTTTCTTTAGAATCTTCTTCTTTCAAATATTCTTTTTCTTTACTCTTTTTTGAACAATTTAAATAGTCAGCAATTAAATCATCCTCGTTATATATGCTCAATCCAACATGTGGAGTATAATATATTTGAAAATTATTACTAATAGACGAAATAGGTCTTAATACATCTATATATATATTACGACCAACATTTTCAATTTCACGTAATTCTTCTTGTATTAAATCAATATCTTTTTGTCTGGATAAATGCTTTCTTACTTTTCCGCTTAATAGATATACTTTTGGTACGTTTTTTGTTAAGTCTTCATATCTATCACTTAAATGATTGTAATTAGCAATCAAATCAATTCCATCTTTAGAATATAGATATATTGCAGTTATTACGTAATTTCCGCTTTCATTAATTAATCCACCAAAACTAATTGCATTCAACCAAACACATTTTTTCTTTATAGATTGAAATTGTTCTTGAATAGCAGTTTGAAAAATATTATCTTTATCTTTTAATTGTAATAAATATTCTTTCAATGTTATAAGATTTTCTTTTGGCAATGAATAATATTCAGTCTCTGTTAAAGTAGTATTTAAAAAATTTTTTACTTGTTCTTTCATAGTATATAGCCTCCTAAAATTTATTAAAAAGACTTGGTACTATTCGTATCAAGGTTCATATTAACGAACACCATGGTTCGACTAAATCTCAATGGCAGGGGATGAGAGAATCGAACTCCCAACAGTGGTTTTGGAGACCATTATTATACCATTTAACTAATCCCCTAGTTTGCGGTACATATATAATTTAACATAAAATATAGAAAATAGCAAGATTTTGGTAAGAAAAAATGGAAAAAACATATAATATATTGGTGATATAATGATAGTTAAGTATACTGATAAGGAGTTGGAACTTTTAGCAAGGCTTATGAGGGCTGAAGCTTTAGGGGAAGGTAATTTGGGGATGCTGATGGTTGGTAATGTTGGAGTTAACAGGGTACTTGCTAATTGCTTAACATTTAAAGACATTAATACATTATATAGAATGATATATCAAAGTCCGGGAGGTTTTTCAGGTACAAATAGTTCATTATTTTATGGAAATCCTACTGAAAAAGAAAAACTCTTGGCAAGAAGAGTTTTAAGAGGGGAATACTATTATCCAGCAACTAATTCTTTATGGTTTTATGCTCCCACTAGTGGAGTAGCTTGTGCTAATAGTTGGTGGGATCAACAGTTTGCTGGAAGATATAAAAATCATTGTTTTTATAAGCCTGATGCTGGGGTTTGCCAAGAGTTACATTAAATATTGATAGTTTCTTTACCTGGTTTGTTTTTCTTTAATAAGAAAGTGATTATAATGTCACGAATTTCTTGATTTCTTTCACCGCGGAAACAGTCATGAGTAACTTTTTTAATATTTACTAATTTTACGTTAGATGAACCAATGTTTTTGTAAACAAAGTCAGTTCCTTCTTGTGGGACAACGGTGTCGTCAGTGCCATGAATAATTAGAGTTGGGCAGGTAATACCAACGCAGTCTTTGGCATATTTGTCAATTAACTTTGTAAATTCAAGCATAGTAGCAAGAGGAGTTTTCCTAATTCTTTCTACGACTGTTTCGGTACCCATCTTTTTGAATAATTCAGGCATATTTTTGATAGTTTCTTCGATGTTTTTGATATTTATTTTGCCATCTTTGAAGTAGAAATAACGAAATGCTGGAGCTACTAGTACTAGTTTTTTTACTTCTTTATATTTTGATGCTAGATGTGAAGCAATGACTCCTCCCATACTGTGACCAATGACGTATATATTATGATAGTTGTGATCAAGTAGAAAATCTATTTGAGCTTCAGCTGCAGATATCCATTCTTCAAATTTAACATTTTTAACAACTAGTTTGTCATGACCTGGTAGGGTGAAAGTAAAGACATCAAAATTTTTGTAAACTTCTAGTTCATTTGGGAAGTTATTGTAGTCATAATTTCCTCCAACAAAACCATGAATAAATAAAATAGCTATTCTTTTTTTAAACATATATTATCACCAATTTAATTATAGCAAATACATTTATAGTTGTCTATGGATAGATTTCTTTTCTTGTAAAAATATTTTGATAGTTATTAATATATAAAATAGTATAAATGATAGGGATATATATGGGAATATGTTTTTAAGATAGTTATTGAATATAGTGTTATTTTTAAAGATATAGAAGGTAATTATTAATAGGATAGTACTTATAATGATAGGGATAATGTTATTAGGCTTTTCTTTTTTTTGAATAGATGAACTTAGATAATAGAGAATGATAGTGAAATAGAGATAACTTCCTATTAACCATTGATTAGCTACAATATTTTCAATTCTTTCTAAGAATCCTAAGATAGTTACTTTTTTTAGAACCATATATTCAGGATATTCAAAGATATTTATGAGATATGGGCCAAGGATACCATAGAGAGCAGTTATTATTATGAATGAGATGATACTACTAATGAGATAGGCTTTTATGATATCGTGAGAATATTTTTTGGGATTGGATACGTCATTACGTGGAATACATAAGATGAGTAAGAGTGGTAGAGAGCTATTAGCCATTAATTTTAATGATGTGAATAATATATTAGGTGCTGGTGTTTTTAGGAGAGGATAGTAGTTATCAATGTTGATAGTATTTATTAATGAAATAAAACTTATTAGGAATAGAAAGGTATTGAAGATAGTTAGTAAAAAGTTTACTCGACAGATGGAGTCTATTCCTTTACTTAAATGATATGTTGATAGAGCTACTAGAAGAATAGCAATTGTAGTTGCAGGAGTGTGATAGAGTAGTTGGGAAGTGATGAAGTTACTGGAGTTATAGAGAATGGTTATGGCAAAGACTACTATTAATAGATTAAAGAGCATGTTGATAAGTTTGCCAGTTTTGGGATAGAGTGAGTTTATTTTGTCAGGAAGAGAAAGAGATGGCTTATATTTGGAAATATAGAGTAATATTAATACTGGAATGAATCCAATGACATTAGCTATTAGGGTAGTTAACCAACTATCAATACCAGTATTATTTTTTAGAAGAGTAATGTTGATACAGGAATAGAGTGATACACAAATGATTACTACAAGAGATGATACTTCTAAATTGCTAATTTTTTTCATGAATAACCTCCAAAATATTACCTTTTTCAATTAGATTTACATTTGTTTTTACGGATATATTTAAATTTTGATAAGCTTCATCATAATTGTTTTTAATTTTTTGATAATAATTATAGTCGTGTTTATAGATAATGTCTTTGAATTTAAAGATATCACTTTTGTAGGTAGTGCGGATATTTAAGATATTATCAGTTATTTCTTTGTTTAGTTTTTTTTCTATTTCTTTAGATATTTTACTGATATTTTCACTTTTTTTGATATCGATATTGCAGTGTGCTTCATTAATATCTCCTTTTAAATTTATGGTTATCTCTACATTGTTATTTTTAGTTTTTATAAAACTATTGCTATCAATTACTTCGATGGCAAGATATTTATTTTTATCACATTCATAGGTGATGATGGTATTTTTTATGTTGTTATTTAGAATATTATAATTAATACTTTCTTCATTGTTTAGGTATCCAATTAAGTGACTATCTTTAAAAATGGCATATCCACTAAGAAGATATTTGCTTTTTACTTCAGTACTTTCAGTATTTTTATTACTTGTTTCGTCTTGACTTGATTCATCATTTTCTTTGTTTGATTTGTCATTTTTTTGCTCATTTTTATTTTGGTTATTGTTATCATTACTTTGCTTGTCATTATTGTTAGAAGAATTTTGTTTTTGATTAGAATTATCTTTTTCAGTATTATCGTTGGTGTTTTCTTTTTGCTCATCTTTATCTTTAGTAGGAATATCTTTTGTGAGTTCAATAGATGGGAGGACTATTTCTAAGTTGGGATTTAGATTCATATCAACAAATTCACTAAAGGTTACACGACCAGTTACACCATAGTATTTATAATTATTTTCAATGCTTTCTTTGATACTGGCAGAGGATATTTCATCAATAGGAGTGGTAATTGAGAGGATGTTATCATCTTTACCAATAAGGATATAAAATTCTGTTCTGATACCGGGATTACGGACATAGTAGTCGATTATGCTACTGATATCTTCTTTGGCTACTTTTTCATTGATGATGAGTAGTTGTAAGTGATTAGAATATAAGAAACGGGATGAGGTTAGGGTGATACTACGATAGGCCTCTTGAATAGTTTTGCCTGTACCGGTGTAGATTACGAAGGGAGCTTGTGGGTTAGTAGTTTTGTCAGGAGTTTGTGGATTAATAGCTTGAACAGTTACCTGATAGTTATCATCAATTTTGTTTATTTCTGTAGCTCCGACAATAGCAAGATTATTTATTTCACGATAGTCGTAGCATCCGGTTAAGGTAAATATAATGAAGATAGATATTATTAATTTAATTTTCTTTTTCATATATAGACTCCTTGTTTGATTTTTTATTAGTATTTTTTTGTTTGATAGTTGATTCATTTTCATTAGTGCTATGTGGTTGTATTGAAGTGTTTTTAGTGATATTGTTGGTTAGAATAGGATTTCTTTTGTGTATTTTAATGGTAGGAAATTTGATAATACTGTCTTTAATACGGCCTTTGTCGGGTGGAGCAAATGGACTTAGATATGGAAGACCTAGAAAATTATAACTTGATAGATTAATAAGGAAGAGAATTGAGACTAGTAAGATGCCATAGATTCCTAGAATTGAGGCTCCTAGCATAAATACTAATCTTTTGATACGAAGGGCATTATTGAATTCGGGCTCTACAAAGGTAAGCGAAGATATGGCGGTTATGGCTACAACAATAATCATGATGGGGGAAACTATTCCAGCATTGACAGCGGCTTCTCCGAGAATGAGAGCTCCGACAATAGAGATAGCTGAACTGGCAAAACTAGGAAGTTTTAAATCACTTTCACGAAGAATTTCAAAGGCAATTATCATGAAGATACATTCTATGAAGGCGGGAAATGGAACATTTTCTCTTTGAGCAGCAATACTTATTAAGAGATTTATTGGGATTATTTCTTGGTTATAAGTAGTTAGTGCTAAATAGATACCAGGTGTAAGAAGCGTTATAACGAATGTTAAGTAACGGATTAGTCTAGTGACAGAGACATTAATGCTTTTGTTATAGTCATCTTCTTCAGAGATAAAGTTGTCATTTAAAGTGATTGGTAAGATGATTGCAAAAGGATCGTTATCTACGAGGATGACAATATTACCCATAAGGAGATATCTTGTAGCAGTGTATGGCTTTTCGGCACTTAGAGCGTTGGGAAAGGCATTTTTATTTTCTTTTTCAATTAGATTTCTTAACATACCTGCTGCTACTAGACCATCAATATTGATATTGTTAATTAATTTGTCTACTTTATCTACAAGTTCTTCTTTGGCAATACTTTTGATATAGAGCATAGCTACGGAAGTATCAGTATATTTGCCTAGACGATAGTTTTTTATCCATAAATCATTACTTTTTATTCTTCTTTTGATAAGACCAACATTTATTTCAATATTCTCAGTGAATGAATCAAGTGCTCCTCGTGGAGTATTTTCAGTAGTGGGAGTAGAAATACTACGAGTTAAATTTTTTCTAGTTTCTAGAGCGAGATATTTATTTTTTGAAACAAGGATGATCGTAAAGCCACTGTTGAGATAGTAAGTAATATCTTCGTATGTAGATATTTCTTTATATTTAAAGTTGGATATACGATTAATGATATTTTGATAAGTTGGTATTTTTATTTTATTTAGACTACGTATTATAAAATCACTGACAGTGTCAGATGAAATTAACGTTTCATTAAAAATTATATAGATACTTTTATATAAAAGATGCTTTTTTCTATATACAATAAAACTATTACTATTAGTTTCTTTCTTTAATTTATTAATTATATTTTTCATAAAATTCACCATTTTTAGTATGATATTAAATGAGATAAATTATGTAAAATATAGGTATTTTTGAAAAAGATATTGAATATTAAATTTTAGTGTGATAGACTAAATTTTAGGAGAGTTAAATATGGATAAGAATAATAAAAAGATACTAGAATCAAAGAGAATTATAAAGGAAGAAAAGAAAAAAATTAATTTGATTAAGAAAAATTTAAGAAAAGAAAAGAAAAATAAATTTAAGAAGACAAAGTTTGGTAAATTTATTTTTAGATTAGGTTCAATATTTAGTGATGATAAAAATAATTATTCTTTTTCTGAAGTATTTGTAGTAACATTAGTATCATTGATAATTGGAGCTTTTGCTTGTTTTTCAGTACTTACGATATTTACTGGAGGAAGAAATTACTTTAAATTATCCAAGGAACTTAGTAAATTTTATGATGCTTATGATACTATTACTGATAATTATTATGGAGATATATCTAAAGAGGAGCTTGTAGATAGTGCTATTTCAGGAATGGTATCTAGTGTTGGGGATATTTATACAAGTTATTCTGATACGGATACTACTAGTAAATTTGATGAGATAGTTAATGGTACTTATGAGGGGATTGGATGTGTTATTCAACAAAGCGAAACTGATATGAAAATTATTACAGTATATGATAATAGTCCAGCTGAGAAGGCAGGATTAAAAGTAGATGACAAGATTATTAAGGTAGATGATATAGATATTAGTACAACTACTGCTAGTAAGCTTGGAGATTATATTAAGAGTGGGGCTAAGGATAAGATAACTATGACAATTATTCGAGGTGAAGAAGAGAAGGTAGTAACATTATCAAGGGAGAAAATAGAAATACCAGTAGTTACTGCTAAGACATTTGAAAGTAATGGAAAGAAAATAGGTTATTTACAAATATCTATATTTTCATCAGTAGCAAATAAACAATTTAAGGAAAATTTAGAGAAATTAGAAAAAGATGGTATTGATGGGCTTATTATTGACGTGAGAAATAATAATGGGGGATATTTAACTACAGTAACTGATATAACTAGTAGTTTACTACCTAAGGGTAAAATTATTTATCAGATACAAAAGGGTGATAAGAAAGTTGCTACTAAGGATAAGACTAGTACAAAGAGAGAGTATCCGATAGCAGTTTTAGTTAATGGCGGAAGTGCTTCAGCTTCAGAAATATTGGCTGGTGCTATTAAGGAGAGTTATAAGGGATATGTAGTAGGTACTAAAACTTATGGAAAGGGTACGGTTCAACAAGTGAAAAAGTTATCTGATGGTAGTATGATTAAATATACAGTGGAAAATTGGCTTACTCCTGATGGTAATTGGATTAATGAAAAGGGCATTGAACCAACAAATGTTGTTGATATGGATAGTGCTTATTATGAAAATCCTGGTGATGAAAATGATAATCAATTACAAAAAGCTTTGTTACTTGTAAGCGAATAAAGGACAAATTGTGTCTTTTTTTTACAATTTTGGTAATTATTGTATCAAAAATGTAGAAATTTGTAGTAAAAGGAGTATAATTGTTTTTGGAGGCGTAAAACAATATGTTAAATGTAGTTATCTATGAAGATAATGAAGATTTTATGAAAAGGAATATTGGTTGTGTTAATAAGGCGTTTGGTAATTGTGATATTGACTATAGAATTTTAAAGTATAGTGGGTACACGACGGATTTGGAACATCTAATTTACCAGAAGGATATTAAGAGAATTTATATTCTGGATATTGAAGTAGGAAAAGTTTCGGGGTTAGAGGTAGCTTCAAAGATTCGTGAAGAGGATGATGAAAGTATTATTATTTTCTCAACAGCTCATGATAAGTATCGTAATGACGTATTTTATTCTAGGTTAATGGCTCTTGATTTTGTATGTAAGGATAGTGGTTATGACAAGAGATTAATCGATGATTTAGTAGCTTCTTTAAAAATTTTATATAGACAAAATACTTTTGTTTATTCATATAATCATGTTTTGTATAGACTTCCTTGTAGTAGTATTTACTATATTGAGAAGGAACCATTAATTAAAAGATGCGTGATATATACTAGTAATGGTAAGTTTTATATTTCTAAATCTATTAATTGGATAGAGAATGTCCTTAAATATGGATTTATGAGAACGCATCAATCTTGTATTGTTAATCTTAATAATATTAAGAATGTTGATTTTGGTAGTAATGTAATAACATTTACTAATGGCAAGTCGATAACGTTACTGGCAGCTCAAAAGCGAAAAGAGGTGGCTGCTCGTGTCGCAAATGGTAAGTGATTATTTAGGGACATTATTAAATGTTATTTCAATTATAGTGTTTTCTCGTATTATTTTGAAACAAAAGAGTGAATTGCCTAAGTGGAAAATTGCTGTTATGTTACTTATTGTATCAATAATGTTACAATTGTTTTGTTATTTTAATATTACTGTATTTAAAACTTGTATAATGTTTTTCTTGTTTGTAATTTTAGTTAAATACTCTTTCTCTTTGGATATATCCAAAGCAACAATTTTAACATTTATGTTTTTCATTTTTTCGATAGTTTCAGATATTTTATCAATTAATTTGTTTGTATTGATTGTAGGTCAAAAAGTATTTTATGCTAAAATAGCTGGAAGTTTGATTGGCAGTATAGCTGTATTTGTAATTATAACATTTTTGGCTTTAATATTTAGAAAATTGATATTGAAAATTTTAAATATTAAAGTAAAATATAGAATGTTATTTGTAATGATATTTTCAATAGTTTGTATTATAGCACTATTTTATGCTACATTTAGGTTAGGTACTAATTCAGCTGATAAATTATTATGTATATTTTCAATTTTAGTCTTAGTCTTAGTTATTGGTAATTCATTTATGCAAGCATATAAGAATAATCAATTAATGCTTCAATATGATAATCTGTTATCATTTATTAAGAAGTATGAAACTGAGATAGATAATCAAAGAACGATGAGACATGAAACTAAGAATCAACTATTGACAATTAAATCTAAAATAATTGACAAAGAAAAACCAACAGAAATTGTTGATTATATAGATACAATTTTAAATGACGATAGAAAAATTAATCATACTGAATATGCTAAGTTGAAATATTTACCATCTAATGGATTAAAAGGTTTATTCTATTTTAAAATGATAACAGCAGAGGAAAAGGGTATTCATGTGGAAGTTTCTATTGCTAAAGGTATAGAAGATGGATTTTTAAGTAAATTGGATACAAATAATTTTAATCAAATTGGTAAAGTGTTAGGAGTGTATTTAGATAATGCTATCGAAAGTGCAGAAATAACTAAAAAGAAATCATTATGCATTGAAGCATTTACAAAAACTGATGAAGTAATATTTGTTATTTCAAATACTTATGATCCTAATGTTAAGAAAATTGGACGAAGTACAAAAGGTGTTGGTAGAGGATATGGATTATTACTTGCTAATAGTATAATTAGTAATAATAGTAGATTAAGTTCTTCAACTGAAGTAACTCCAGAAGTTTATATTAAAAAATTAAGTATTAAAAAATAAATTTCAAAACGAAAGTGTACACTAGTTAAGTGTATGCTTTTTGTTATAAACTATAATTATAATAAAAAACTTCTAATATATTTTTGGTGTTGTTTGCAAACAATGACAATATATTAGAAGAAGGCCAATATAATTATATTGGTTATTCAAAATAAATGATATGTTAATTTTAGTGTATTTTTCAGATATTCACAAGTTATTATAAATAAAAAAGAGTCTTTTAGGACTCAATTTTAGATATTTATTTGTTTAGTAAGCTTTTAGGCATTTTTGGTTCGTCGCAAATTAATAAAGGACATGCAACAGTTCCTGCAGTAGCTACTAAAGCACCTAAAGAAGCAAAAATGTTAGCAAATAATTTCAAAGTAATTCCTCCTTTCTTAAGTTTTAGTTGTTTATTCCGCAATATAACTCTTATAATTATTGTATGGTAAATCAAACGCTTTATATGTTATCGGCAAAATCATTATGACTGCTTCTAATTGTCCGATTACCATAAAATTAGAAATATAACTATCATTTAAATAAATTATTAATACTCCCATAATTATACTTATTATGATACTTTGTATTTTGAATCTTTTTCTTTTTTTAGGATTTATTAATGGCCTTTTCTCAGTATCTGCTGGAGCATATATACATATAAGAATTAAACAGATAATTGATAAAATTATTTTTACTATTAAAGGTATTTGTAAATAAGTAGCTAAATAAGTACCACCAATAAATAATAATAATGAAGTAATTAGACATGCTGTGCTAGTTTTAGCATGTAATCCAAAAGTAAAGAATCTTGTGACATTATAGAAAATGATCATCAGGACTGTTTCTTTTAGAATGTCTAATACTATCGCTAATAATAAAATTATTATGATTTTAATAATTGTTAAATATAGTCCTTCAAGACCATATTCAATTATTTCTAACTGCTCTTCATTTAAGTCTGGCTTATTTTTTTTAATGTTACTCATGAGAGCTTTTAAAATTTTTCTCTTCAATGTCTCTCACCGTTTTAAGTATAGTATAAAATGTGACATTATTTTTATAATTACTACATATAAAAATAGCGTTATCTCAACAATATGCGTGTTAACTAGTTGTTAACTTGCTTAAAAATACTGAATATTATCCTTTAAAAATAAGGGAAAATAAGGTATAATATGGCTTGTAAGCAAGAATATAGGGCAACTTTCAGAATGTTTTATGTATATATAGTAGAATATGGACTTTGAAATGGGGGATATTATGAAAAAAGAAGAACTTAATAATTATAAGAAGAAGATCGGAGAATTGTCTTTAGAAGAACAAAAGTTAAGAAGGTTATATTTAAGAAAATTATCTTTAGGGGAAATCCAAGGACCAGGTACAGAATACTTGTCAATTGATAAACCATGGCTAAAATATTATAGTGAAGAGGCAATTACTAGTGATTTGCCTGAAATGACAGCTTATCAATATATGTGTCATGAGAATGTTGATAATTTAAGTACAAAGGCAATATCTTATTTTGAAAAAGAAATTAGTTTTAAAAAGTATATTAAAAAAATAAATAGAATGGCAAGAAAACTTCAAAATATGGGAGTTAAAGCAGGAGACGTTGTAACTGTTATGTCTGTTTGTAATCCTGAGGTTGAAATTCTTTTCTATGCTCTTAATAAAATTGGAGCTGTAATTAATTTGATTGACGTGAGAAGTGATAGTAAGGCCATAAAAAAATATGTTAATGAAGTTAAATCTGATGTAGTGATGGTTATGGATAATTTCTTACCTGAATTTGATAAAGCTATGGAAGAGATGCCAACAGTTAAAAAAGTTATGACAGTTTCACCATTTGATTCAGTACCATTTCCTTTTAATAAAATTGCTAAACTAGCTAATGATAAGGATGATAAAGAATTATCTAAAATGATGAATGATTTGTCTAATAAAGAGAAAAAAAGTAGTTTTAAGGATATTAAAAATTTTATCAAAAAGATAAGGGAGACTAGAAAGAAAAAGAATAGTCAAGTATGTGATGAAATAAATAGTATAAAGAAAAAAAATAAATATATATCTTTTAGTAAAATTATGAATAAGTTAACTTTTACTAAAGCAAAAGAAGTTCAATATAAGAAAGATAGTTTGGCTGTTTTAGTTCATACTGGGGGAACTACTGGTATTGCGAAGACAGTAAAGTTATCTAATGATAATCTTAATGCAATGGCTGTACAATATAAAACACTTAATACTGGATATAATAAAGGAGATACATTTTTGAATGGTATAGTACCTTTTGTAGCTTATGGTGTGGCTGTAACAATACACATGCCAATGTGTTTAGGTATTACTAATATAATAGCTCCAATATTATCACCAGAAGAGTTTACAGAATTTATGATTAAATATAAACCTAATCATACTATTACTATTCCTAGTTATGTAGATGATTTTATTGATAGCAAAATTGCTGATGAAATGGATTGGAGTTGTATAAAGCACTTAGGTGTTGGTGGTGATAGTTTTTCTAAAGAAAAAGAAATGGCTGTTAATAAGTTTTTAAGTGATCACAGAGCAAATATTCTTGTTGAAAAGGGATACGGTATGACTGAACTTTCATCATCAGCTGTATCTTGTATTGGTGAAATTAATAAATTAACTAGTTTAGGTATACCACTACCTATGAATAATATGGGAATGTTTGATGAAGATGGTAATGAATTGCAATATGGAAATGAAGGAGAGATATGTATTTCTGGTAAAACTGAAATGTTAGGATATCTTAATAATGAAGAAGAAGAAAAATTAGTAATAAAGAAACACATTGATGGAGTTAAGTGGGTACATTCAGGTGATTTAGGAGTTACTGATGAAGATGGTTTTTTATATTTAAAAGGTAGAATTAAGAGAATGATTATTCATGGAGGATTTAAGTTATATCCAGCACTTATGGAGGGAACAATTGTAGAACACCCAGATATTAATAATTGCTGTGTAATAACTATTCCTAGTAAAGAATTTGGCTCTTCTCCGGAAGCACATGTGGTACTTAAAGAGGATAAAATTAAAGAGTGGAAAAAAATTAAAGAAGAATTAATAGAGTTATGTAAAGAAGAACTTCCAGATTATTCACAACCGGTTGACTTTATTGTAGAAGAGGAATTACCATTAACAGTAGTTGGTAAAGTTGATTATAAAAAATTGGAAAGAAAGATATAATGATTTAAAAGTAAGTAAGCTATTTGATTGTTTTTCCTTTAAAATATATTTAAATATGATATAATAAGGCTTGTAAATGTTATATTGAGGTTGTTTTTATGATATTTTTTAATGTATAGATATAATATGTCAGTTGAATGGGGATTATTATGTTATATTCGAGTGATGAATAAAAAGAAATAATTGTAGAAATATAGAATGAATTTTGATATAATGTAATTTGTAAGATGATTTGTAGTATAGGGGGAGCAGTATGAAAAAAGAAGATTTAATTAAATTAAAAGAAAAGCTTAGTGAATTATCTTCAGAAGAAGAAAGATTAAGAAGGTTATATTTAAGAAAATTATCTTTAGGTGAAGTATATGGACCAATGGTTGGATATGCTAGTATTGATAAGCCATGGCTAAGGTGTTATAATGAAGAATATTTCTTTAAAGAATGTTCTAAAATGACTATGTATGAGTATTTACTTACACAAAATAAAAATAATTCTAATATGATAGCATTAAATTATTTTGGTAATAAAATTTTATTTAAACAATTATTTAAAAACATTAATATAGCTTATCAAAAATATGCTAATTTAGGTATAAAGAAAGATGATACCGTGTCTATATGTGGAGTGTGTACTCCTGAAGTAGTATATACTATATATGCACTTAATAAACTTGGAGTTAGAATTAATATGATTGATCCACGTTCTAGTAGTGAAGTTATATTAGAATATATTAAAATGTCTCATAGCAATAATTTAATTATTATTGATAAGCTTAGTCATTTAGTAGATGGATTTGACAAGAAAGTTAAATTAAATAATATTGTAGAATTATCAGTAGCTGATTCATTACCTTTACCATTAAGATTAGCAGCAGGTTTTAAGCAAAAGAAAAATAGTGGTATATTAAACTATAAGGATATAGAAATTGTTACTAAATATGTAGATAATGTAGAAAGTTATAAGGATGATGAAGCAGTAATAGTATATACGGGTGGTACTACTGGTAAACCAAAAGGTGTAATCTTAACTAATGATAATTTTAATAATATGTCGTTTCAATATGGATACTCTAACTTTGGCGTTGATAAAGGACAAAAGTTTTTGGATATTATAACTCCTACTTTTGCTTATGGAATATGTAATTCATTACATTTACCTTTAACTTTAGGTATGGAAGTTATTATTATACCAGTTTTTGATCCTAAAAAGTTTGGATATTATTTAAATAGATATAAACCTAATCATACATTAGGTGTTCCTAAATATTGGGAAGATTTACTTGATGATAAAACAGTCAGTAAAAAGAATCTTAGTTACTTATATAGTGCTGGTTGTGGAGGGGCACCAATGAGTATAGATAAAGAAAAAGAAATTGATTCGTTCTTGAAAAAACATGGTAGCCCAAGTAAGGTAGCAAAAGGGTATGGCATGACTGAATTATCATCTGCTGTTGTAGTTTGCAACAAAAGTGCAAATGAATTTGGTAGTGTTGGTGTACCAATGATAAATAGTATGCTATCAATTGTTGATCCTGATACAAATGATGAATTAGGATATAATGAGATTGGTGAAATATGTTTAAGTAGTCCAACTTTAATGAAAGAATATTTGAATAATCCATCGGAAACTGATGAATTAATATCTTATGGTAATGATGGTATTCGTTGGGCACATACAGGTGATTTAGGATATGTAGATGAACAAGGTAATTTGTTTATAAAAGATAGAATTAAAAGAATAATTTTTAAAAGGGGAATAAAAGTATATCCTATTGAAATAGAAAATGTAATTAGTAAACATCCTGCTGTTAAAAATTGTTGTGTAGTTGCAGCTAGTGATGAATGCTGGGTTGAGGTTCCAATTGCATATATTGAACTTAGAGAAGAGTGTGTAGGTGATAAAGATGCAATTTTTGAAGAAATCAAAGAATTGTGTACCAAAGAACTTAAAGCTTATTCTGTACCTCATCAGTTTATCATGACGGAAATACCATTAACAAAGATGGGAAAAAATGATTATAAGAAATTAGAGAGAAAGATATAATGGTTTTTATAAATTATATCTTTTTTTCTATACAATTAATTATTAAAATGGTATAATATTTTTATAAAAGTAAAAGGAAGTGAGATATTATGACGACAGGTATTATGCTTACGATTGGTAGTTTGTTTTTATCGATATTACTGATAATTGTATTTTATTCAAAATCTCGAATTCCATCTTTAGAAAATAAGATATTTGGTAAAATAATTTTTATAAATCTTTTTGGTGTAATTATGCATATTTTATGTTTTGTAACAAATAAACTTTTTCCTACTGATAGTATTTTTGTTTTATTAACTGCAAAATTATATTTAGTATATTTAATATTATGGGCAACTTATTTTACTTGGTATGTTTTTGTTATTTCAAATGATAAATTTAGAGAGAAGAAAATTAACTATATACTATGGTTTGTAATTGTAGTGGCAACTTATTTAATTTATAAGTTAGATATATCTTTTTATGTAAGTAGTAGTGAGATATATTCTTATGGCGCAAGTGTTAAAGTCGTTTATGTTTTAGTATCTTGTTATTATGTTGCTTGGACACTTTTACTTCTTGGAAATATTAAAAATATCATAAAGAAAATATATATTCCTATTTTTTCTTTTATGATTTTAGGTGGAGTAGCTACAATTATTCAGAGAAATTTTCCTGGTGTACAGTTAATGACTTTTCTAGAGACATTTATTGGATATTTAATGTATTTCACAATAGAAAATCCTGATATGAAATTACTTAAAGAAATGCATGAAGCTAAAGAGATAAGTGATA
>OKXB01001608.1_pt1 | contig 21100 bp, 17 predicted proteins | sample 1601731 | NCBI WGS metagenome assembly OKXB01 (sample SAMN04414077, study PRJEB24778) | human gut metagenome | material: faecal | host: Homo sapiens
GTCGCGGCGGCATTCCTTCCGCTGAAATTCGGCGTCATCGGGAATACCGGCATCACGTTGCTGCTTATGGCGCTTGCCGCTATGGCGGCGGGCGGCATTTGGGGCGGCATAGTTGCCGTTTTGAAGGTGAAATTCGGTACGAATGAAACCCTTATGACCTTGATGCTCAACTACATTGCGCTTTACTTTGTCGCTCTGCTCGGAGAGGAAAAACGGAGCTGGAATATTTTCCTCAATCCCGAGTCGCAGCGCCCGATTTTCCGAAGCGTTTGGGATTTCATCGAGATGCCGGCGATCAAAATCGGAAAATTTTCGCTCAGCTGGTCGCTTATTTTTGCGCTCGTCATCTGCGCGCTGATTTGGTTTTATCTGAAAAAGACAAAGCACGGCTATGAAATCTCCGTTGTCGGCGATAGCGTGGGCACGGCGAAATACGCCGGCATGAAGGTCGGAAAAATCATTGTCCGCACGATGTTCCTTTCTTCGGCCTTGATCGGCCTTGCGGGCTTCTTCAAGCTGATGAGCGCGGGACCGCTTTCCACCTCTCTTACGGACAGCGTCGGCTGGACCGGCATCGTTGTGGCGTGGCTTGCCAAGCTCGATACCGTCGGAATTCTCATAACCTCTCTGCTGATCAGCATTTTGAGATTCGGCTGCGCGCAGGCAAGCATTACATACGGCGCGGTCGATTCGAGATTTTCCGATCTTTTGCAGGGTGTTATTCTGTTTGCTGTTTTGGTCGCGGATTTTGTGATTCGATTCAAAATCGTGAAAAAGGAGGAGGCGTGATATGGGAATTGAAGTTCTGACCGGCTTTATATACAGTCTGATCGTCTATAACATTCCGCTTCTTTACGGTACCGTCGGCGAGATTTTTAATGAAAAATCGGGAAGCCTGAACCTCGGCGTCGAGGGAACGATGGCGGTCGGCGCGATGTTCGGCTATCTGATCGGCTGCTGGACAAACAGTCTGTTTCTCGGCATACTCGCCTCGATGGTGTTTGCCGGACTGTGCGGCCTTATCTTTGCGTTTTTCACGGTTTCGCTTCAAGCGAATCAAAATGTCACGGGACTGACCGTGACCACCCTTGGCCTTGGCATTTACTATTTCGTGGGACACGGCGTCAACAAAAGCCTCGGATGGCCTTCGATGCAGGCGGCGTCGAATGTCACCGCCGGGTGGAAAGCGATCCATATTCCGTTTTTTTCGGATATCCCGTTTTTCGGGAAGGCGTTCTTTTCCCATAACATTTTTATTTATCTTGGCATACTGATCGCCGTTTTGTCGTGGTGGTATATGAAATATACGAAGGCGGGACTGCGTATGCGCGCCGTCGGTGAAAATCCTGCGGCGGCGGATTCCTGCGGCGTGAATATCAACCGTTATAAATATGTGCATATCATTCTCGGCTCCGCCATTATGGGAATCGGCGGTTATTATATGGCGCTCAACATCAGCGGCGAGTATCTCGCCAGCACCGGCTGGGTGAACGGATATGGCTGGATCGCGGTGGCGCTTGTCATCTTTGCGGGCTGGAATCCGGCAAAAGCTCTGCTCGGCACATTTGTATTCGGAATTTTCAAGGCGCTCGAGGTTTATAACGATTCGATTGTCTATGCGTTCCCGAAGGTATTCGGATGGCTGCATGCGATCCCTCTCAAGGTGTATACGGCGCTTCCGTTCATCATCACTGCAATCGTGCTTTTCATCGGTTCCGTCCGAAAATCCAAAAAGACGAATCAGCCGGCGGCGATCGGCGTAAACTACTACCGCGAGGACAGATAATCGTTTTTATCGATTCTTGTAAAATCGATTGACAAACGGCGGCACATATGATAAAATGAAAATAACTGGGAATTGCTTTTTGCAATTCGGCATTTTTCGGGCATTCTGCCCGAAAAATGCTCCTCACGGGGTACCCCCTCACGGGGCGTGCCCGTTTTTTATAAACGGACTATCGATAAATCGAAAACATTTGGAGGATTTGAAAATGAACACACAAACACCGAATTCAATGCTGAAAAACAAGTATCTTTCCAGATGGAAAGGCGGCAGCTGGGCGATTTTCTGCGTTGCTGCCTTTTCGGTCGTCAATATTTTGATGTTTCTTTTCGGCAGCGATTCCTATTTCCTTTTTACCGCGTATATTCCTTATTTGCTCGGCGTGCTCGGCGTCGCCTATTTGAAGGGGATATGGGAATATCCCGTATCGCCGGCACTTGGGGCGTTTTTGCTTTCCGTAACGGCTGTTTTTGTGATTTTATATTTTGTCTTTTGGTTCTTTTCCAAAAAGAAAGTCGGATGGCTGATCGCCGGTACCGTATTTTTTGCAATCGATACGGCGTTTGTGGTGCTGTTTGCCCTGATTTCCGGAGATTTTGTCTCTCTACTGGTCGATATTCTTTTCCATATCCTTGCTTTGGTGGAAATGATTTTGGGTGTGACCGCGGCTTTCAAGCTGAAGAAGCTTCCCGAAGAAGCTGCCGCCGGAGAGATCTCCTCGGAGCAGGCTGCGGCGGAAACCGTAACGACAAAGGATCAGCCGGGCATTTCGGATGAATTTAAGAACTGACAAAAACCGTCACGGAATCTCCGTGACGGTTTTTTTATTTTATAAAATGCTGGGGATCGATTTTTTCAAGACCTGCAAAGTGTACTCTATGATCTCATCACGATTTCGGTTGTCCTTGTGCTGGAAATAATCGATCAGTATTCCCCCCAAAGCTTCCGTATAAAAGTTTGCAACAAATTGCTTGTAATTCTCGGCAACAACGATATTTTTTTCTTTTTCAAAATGCTCGATGATAGAAACAATGACCCCGTAAAAATCCGCATAAAAAAATCGTTTCATTTCGTCGCGCCCCATTGAATCATAAGCACAGTTTAATATATGCACATTGGCATCCACATAATCGCTGACAAAAATAATTGCTTCTTCGGGGTTGACAAGCAAATCAAAATTTTTTACCACCTCAACGGCTTCTTGTTCAAGCGTCCATTTAAGCAGCGCATATATATCTTCAAAGTGATAATAAAATGTCTTTCGATTGACGCCGCAATCGGCAATGATTTCGCTTACGCTGATTTTAGACAGCGGTTTACGCCCCATAAATTTTTTTAGCGAAGCGGATAGCATTTTCTTTGTATTCAGACTTGTGATTTCATGTTTCATTGTTTCGCACCTCATTCATTTATTATACACCTGACCATCAGATTTTTCAATAATAAATTACGGACATTTGACCGTCAATTCAGGGTCATTTGTCCGTTTTTTACTAAATACACCGCTCATTGACCGTTTTATGAAAAAGGATCTTCTCTTATAATATGTTCCAAAATATCGCGAAAGGAGCCGGGGGAAGTGAAAAAATACAATTACAACGTCGTTCTCGATACCGAGCTTGGAAAGCGGAGCGGGACGATGCAGCTATCGATTGACGGAACGGAAATCAACGGTTTTCTGTCTTTATTGAACAACACAGCACCATTCCGCGGAAAGCTCGGATCCGACGGATATTGCAGTCTGTGCGGAAAGCTCGTGACGCTGATAAAAGAAATCGTTTATGAAGCGGCGGGCTATATTTGCGAGGACGCAATCGCATTGACGCTGCAAAGCGGAAAAAACACTTTTCAACTGAAAGGGATTGCTTCATGCAAATTGGGAGAATAAGTCTATGCAAAAATTCTATCGGGGTATAGTGGATCACCCGAAACTGATTATCACAATTTTTCTTGCGGCAACATTGCTGTGTGCCGTCTTACAAAGCATGGTGGGCGTTAATTACGATATGACGGCATATCTGCCCGAGGACAGTCATTCGACCGTGTCGCTTGAACTGATGGAGAATGAATTTGAGGGCGGTATTCCAAATGCCCGTGTCATGATACGAAATGTTACCATTCCCGAGGCACTTGAATATAAGGGAAAATTGCTTGCTTGTGACGGTGTTGCCGATGTAATGTGGCTTGACGATGTGACAAGCATTTATGTTCCGATGAATCAGCTCGACGCCGATACGGTGGAAACGTACCACAAGGACGATACCGCATTGTTCACGGTCACGATTTCGGAGGATAAACGCACCCAAGCGGTTGATGCGATCCGTGCTGTGATCGGCGATGAAAACGCTATGAGCGGCGAGGCTGTTTCAACAGCAATCGCAACTACGAGTACCGTCGATCAAATTAGGATAATAACCATTTTTGCGGTCATTTGTGTATTGGCGATTCTTCTTATTACAACGACTTCATGGCTGGAGCCGCTTTTGGTTTTAGGCGGAATCGGAGTCGCCGTTATCATCAACATGGGTACGAATTTGATTTTCGGTGAAATCTCGTTTGTAACAAACGCGGCGGGAAGTATATTACAGCTTGCTGTATCGCTTGACTATTCCGTTTTCCTTATGCACCGCTTTGAGGAATGTTTGAAAGATAACCCCGACCCGAAAAGCGCAATGGTGGACGCACTTTGTAAATCGACAACATCTATACTGTCAAGCGGACTTACAACCGTTATCGGATTTATTGCGCTCATCTTTATGCGCTTTGGCATCGGTCCGGATCTCGGGCTTGCGCTCGCAAAGGGGATCGCGATCAGCCTCATCTGCGTATTCATATTTATGCCCGTATTTATTCTTGCCGTCTACAAGCCCTTGCAGAAAACAAAGCACCGCTCTGTCTTACCCAGCTTTTCAAAATTCGGCAGGGCTGTTTGTCATGCGATCGTTCCGATGGTTTGTATTTTTGCTATTGTGGTTGTTCCATCTTACCTTGCCTCTAATAAAAATGCCTTTTACTATGGTTCAAGCAGAATTTTCGGTACCGATACGCAGGTGGGAGCGGATGCGGCGGCAATAGAAGAAATTTTCGGTAAAAACGATACCTATGTTTTGATGGTGCCGCGCGGCGATACCGCGACGGAAAAAGAGCTTTCCGGGGCATTGCATAATATTCCCGAAGTACAAAGCATTCTTTCGTATGTTGATACGGTAGGCGCGGAGATACCCAAATCTTATCTTGACGAGGATACTTTATCACAGCTTGTTTCCGAAAATTACAGCCGTATGGTTTTGACCGTAAAAGCCGACTATGAGGGGGAGGAAACTTTTGCGCTTGTGAAGACGATCTGGGATATCGCAAATCAGTATTATCCCGACAGCTACTATTTAGCGGGCGAGGGTGTCAGCACTTATGATCTTATGGACACGATAACTGCCGATACGCTCAAGGTCAATTTTATTGCAATTGCCGCCGTCTTTCTTGTGCTTTTGTTCTCGTTCAGATCGATAGGGCTTCCCATTGTATTGGTGCTGGGGATTGAAACGGCTATTTGGATAAACTTGGCGATCCCGTATTTTGCGGATTCGACCGTTCATTACATTGCGTATTTGATTATATCGTCCGTTCAGCTTGGTGCGACGGTCGACTATGCGATACTTTTGACAGACAGATATATCGAAAACCGGCGGACAATGACGAAGAAAAACGCGGTATGCGAAACGGTTGCCAATGTGACGGTATCTATTTTGACCTCGGCTTCCGTTCTCACCATTGTAGGCTTCCTGCTTGGACTTATTTCCACACATGGGATCCTGTCGCAGCTCGGCATATTTGTAGGCAGAGGCGCACTCTGTTCTCTTGTGATCGTTTTGTTCGTTATCCCCGGACTTCTGTATTTGCTTGACGGGGCAATTCAAAAAACGACGCTCGGTGCGAAATGGTATCGAAATACAGCAGAAACAAAGGAGGATATTTCAAAATGAATTTTACTCATCAAATGGAGGATGAACGGGTTTCCCAAAAGAAAAACATAGGCAAAAAGCTGCTGTCGTCCCTGCTTGTTTTTTCTTTTGTGCTTATGTTTTCCGTTCCCGCGCTTGCGGCGACGCCGAGTGTAAACAGCACGAAACAAGAGGTTGTGTATATAAACCTTGATTCCGATGGCTCTGTTTCGAAAATTTGTGTGGTCAATATTTTTGAGCTTGACGAGGACGGACAGATCGTGGATTACGGAGATTATACGTCACTTCGGAATATGACGAGCAACGACAAGATCACTTTTGAGAATGAAACCGTCCGTATCGACACAAAGGCGGGAAAGCTCTACTACGAGGGAACGTTACATAAAAACGTGATTCCTTGGATCTTTTCTTTTCATTATTTTCTCGACGGTACGGAATATAAGGCGGAAGAGCTTACGGGAAAGGACGGAGCATTGAAAATCACGATATCCATTCGTAAAAATCCCGATTGCAGCAGTACGTTTTTTGACAATTACGGATTGCAAGCGTCTGTAACGCTCGATACCGAGCTTTGCAAAAATATTGCTGCCGACGGCGCAACCGCCGCGAACGTCGGAAAAAACCGTCAGCTTACCTATACCATTCTCCCCGGCACAGAAAAGGACATAACGATAACAGCCGATGTAACCGATTTTGAGATGGCGGCAATCGCGATCAATGGCTTGCCGTTGAATATGGAAATTGACATAGACGAGGTAAACACAGCAGAGCTGACGGAAGAGATAAACAAGCTGAAAGATGCTGTGAAAGAGCTTGACGACGGAGCCGCAGACCTGAGAGACGGCGCAGAAGAAATTCGCGACGGTGCTTCCGATTTAAAGGACGGTGCCTCCGATTTGAAGAATGGAGCAGAAGAGCTGACAGACGGTGCGGGTGAGCTGAAAAGCGGTGCAGAAGATTTATACAAAGGCGCTTCCGATTTGAATAGCGGCGCGAAAGATTTGCTTGACGGTGCCGTGAATTTAATGGGAGGCGCGTCCGGCCTTAAGGATGGCGTGAATGATTTGCACAATGGCATCAAGGACGCGTCAAACGGAACAACAGCGCTTGCAGACAGTCTTTCCGTACTTTCGGAAAACAGCGCAGATTTGAGAAACGGCGCATATACGGTCTTTATTCAGCTAACAAGTACTGCAGAGACACAGCTGAATCAAAGCTTGGCAGCCGCAGGGCTTGAAACGGTAGCGTTGACACCCGAAACATACAGCGAGGTCATTACAGCGCTTTTAGACAGCATCTCGGACGGCGCATATTCATGGGCAGAAGCGTATGCCGCCGAGAAAATCAGAACGCAGGTAAAGACGGTTGTTGCCGAACAGATAAGAGAAACCATAACAAATAATTCCGATATTATGGCGCAGATCGACGCGGGCGTTGAAACTGCCTGCGGGGCGGAAATTGATGCTATGGCGCAAAACTATGCTGCGCTGGAGCTTGCAAACGCATATGCTCCCGATGCTCCCGAAGAGTGGCTGCAAACTTCCGAAGGGCAGGCTGCCGTGGATTCTTACCTTGCAACTGCCGAGGGACAAGCGGCGCTTGCCGAAGCTCGCGCGCAAATTAAAGCGCAGTATGTTGACGCCGCCGTGGCCGAACAAGTAACGGCGCAAATGGAGGCGGAAGAAGTCGAAGTGCAGATGGAAGCCGCAATCGCCGAGCAGCTTGCAACCGATGAGGTGCAGCAGCAAATTTCCGCGTCCGTTGAATCTGCTCTTGGTGAGAATGAAGCCTATCAGGGAATTGTCGCATTGAAGGGACAGCTTGACAGCTATTATGCTTTTTATCTTGGCTTACAACAGTACACGACGGGGGTCGATTCTGCCGCGTCGGGCGCCGCTGAGCTTAAAAACGGTCTTACCGCGCTCGAAAGCGGAAGTGCTGAGCTTGTAAGCGGAACCATTACGCTGAACAACGGTGTAGCAGAACTTCATAGCGGCGTTATGTCTTTGAAAAACGGAACGTCCGAGCTTCTTGCGGGTGTCATCCAATTGAAGAACGGAGCAATCAGCCTTTATGACGGAACGGTAGAAATCCGCGACGGCATGGCTGATCTGCTCGACGGCGTTATTACGATGTATGACGGTACCATAGAACTCTACGACGGTATCGTTACACTCAAAGACGGAACGTTTGAATTTAAGACAGAAACCGAAAATCTTGATACGGAGTTGAAAGACAAGGTCGGTGACGCGATCGGAGATATCCTTGGCAGCGATTTTGAGGTAGTATCCTTTGTTTCGGAAAAAAATAAAAATGTTGAATCGGTGCAGTTTGTTATTCAGACGGAGGCGATCGCAATTCCCGAAGCTCCTGCCCCGGCGGCTCCCGCAGAAGAAAAGCTGAGCTTTTGGCAAAAGCTGCTGCGTCTGTTCGGGCTGTATTGAAATCAGAAAGATGCGCTTTTTATGAAATGAATGGCTTGCATGCTTTCAGGATTGGACACGGACGCTGCTGCGGCTAAAACGCCGCTGCTTACAGCCGTGAAATGAACACGAGTCCCCGGCTCGTTTAAAATACCGCTACAATTCCTTTTTCGCCCGTTCGCGTTTCGCGAACGGGCGCATTTTGATGCTTGAATCAAGGATTATTACGGATTTATAAAAAGAAGAATGAAAAATCAAAAACCGCTTTGAGGCTGGATGAGAGCTTTCTATTTGCCGTCTTCAAAAAGCAAGATAGACGGAAAAATTTGAAGCTCCCGAGGAGGAAGGCGATTGAAGCATGATATTATTCTGCAAAAATGCCCTATATTGTTCTTTTTGGGACGCTATATACTATACCCGTTAGGGTGTATAATTAAATAGTTGTGTTGATTTACATCCTAAGGGGATTATTTTTGTTAAAATATTAAAAGTTATTGACAATATACCCGAAAAGATATATGATCATCCAACTGTGTTTATGCGCAAAAGAAGATATCAAAGATGACAAATCGATTAACAAATTACCGTCGTATAGGCAGCTGGGAAAACTTTTTTCTGGATTCCGTTGTTTATTCTATTGCGAAATATATCGGCGTCACATATGACAACGAGTTCACACCAATTGCTGCCGTTACTGGGGATCTGTTTACATATATGTACTCCGATCACCTTCCCTGTGACAGTGGACTGACCAATTATGTTGTCATGCCGGAACGGGTGCTGAAAGCATATGCTTCCTTTGGCTGGAACTGCGAATATCTCTCAGGTAAGGAAGTAAATCGGAATCTGCCGACAGCTGAATCGAAAATCCGCGCGTCTGTGGACCGCGGTCTGCCTGTACTGGCATGGGGTGTGAGCGGTGTTCCTGGGATGCGGTCAGGGGAACCTATGGGGGAAGGAGCGCTGATCGGCGGATATGACGATGATATGCTCCTTGTCCACCTGTACTGCGGTGCAGAACGGCTTCCGGCTGTGTCTTATGGTGACCGTCTCGGTGTGGATGAGGATGGGTATACGGCGATCCCGGCGAAAGAAGCATTGTCCGGTGCCGATGGGCTCTTTATCCTGACCGATAAGATTACCCCCACTGAACCGGATATTGTTTACCGGGAAGTCATCCGGCAGATTCCTGTCTGGTTGACTCTGTCTCCTACCGGAGGCAGAGTTTCCGATACGGAACAATATGTGTTCGGCAAGGCTGCATTTACCCGCTGGGCATCCGTTTTGCTGGATGATGCTGCCTGGCAGAATTGTGACGAAGATACCATCTGGTATCAGCACTGCTGTGCATTCTGTTCTCTCTGCACATCCACCGGTTCTTTCGGCGGGGACAGCCGTGTTGTAGATTGGCTGAACAGAGCACAAGTTGCCTGCCCTGATCTGCCGCTGACGGATACCATTCTGCCTCTGTATCGAAAAATGAGCGGCTTATGGAAGCAGATCTGGGATTATCAGGGCGGATTTAGTCCTTCTGCCGAAAATATGCGGAATCACGATTATCGCGCTTATATTGCAGATACACTTATGAAAATGGGTAACTGCTGTGATGAGATTTACAAAGCCAGCAAACAAGGGTTGAGGTTATCTTAATGGGAGACACTCTTGCTGCCAAAACTCCTGAGCAGCTGGCAGCTGCCATTCAGTCCAACAATCGAGAAGATCCTTAACGGACGTTTACCAGTTTCTTCTGGAACACCCTGAATCTGTCGGCCTGATTGTACGGGATAAAAAGACCGCGAAGCAGCCTTGATCGATAATCAAAAGGAGGTTCTTGACAAGCTGATGGATAACCGCATCTAATTCGATATCCTCGCAGAAGCACATATCTTTACCTATGGCTTCGAGCTCGGTGCCAAACTGATGCCGGAGATGCTCGGCGAATAAAAGGACTCCGCTCAGAGATGTGTATTTAACCGTCTTTGAGTGGAGTTATTTATATCAAATTATTTAGGGCACTCGGACATCCAAACAACGAGCAACATATACACGCACCTCAGTTGGGATGATAAAACCGAGACGCTTGAAGCGATGGAAAAAAACGTGAAGCTGCCTGAATTCGGCGGCACAAAGAGCGCGTGGGACAGCGTAAAAATGCCGAAAACAAGTTAACTACTCGCTAAAGACACGAAAACAGGGCAAAAAAACACCTCTTTTGAGAATTTTTCAGTGCCGAAAAGGCCTTATGCAGCAAGCGTTCCCGGGATTTTGGAGGGATGCTGAAAAGCCTTGGGAAATCTCAAAAAATTTCAGTTCGCTTGTGCAAATGCAACAAAAAACACGCTTAAAACTTGTCGTTTCAAACGTGTTTTTTGTTTAAATTGTGTAAGCCACATGAAAAAGATTTTTTTGGCATTTGGGCGGTGGGAGTTGAACCCTCGTAACTCGCAAAAAGTTGGTAGCGACTGTGAGCCGTCGTGAGGGCGTTTACAACCGAACAGGCGAGCCGAGCGTGACTTTTTGCGAAAGAGGCAACATTTTCGACCGCTGTCTGCGGCGGATAAAGAGAGAAAATGGTTGGCGCAGCGGTCGGTAATCCTCGGTGTGTGTAGCGCACCGAAGGGAGCCGGGAACCGCAAGAGGGCAAGCAGCGGCGTGAGTGCGCTCCGATTTTTACAAAAAAATCGAAGCAAGCGATATAAAGCTTGCTCCGACGTGTCTGTCAGTTACAAAATAGATACTTGCTACAGCCGCAAGAAAAAAGCTTAATAAAAAACTGAGTGCGAAACGTGAATTGCATCCAGACTCAGTCTGGCGGAGAATGAGGGATGCGGGGCAGGATATGGGATCCACACAAAGAAAGCCATGGGTGGAAATCAACGTTTAAAATCAGGCGGCGCTTGTTCCAAGACCTGAAGAATCCGCTCCCGTTCTCTGCTGCCATTGGTGGCAAGCCGTAAAAAAGGAATTTCATATTTTTTCAAAATGGAGTCTTTGAGTGCATCGCGCCGAAGCTGCTCCGGCCTGTTTTCATGGAAAGCAAAACCATCCACTTCCACCACCAATTTACAAGACTTGTCCTGCTTATAATATACGACAAAATCCAAAGAAGCACGGTTGTTGACGTAAGCCAATTCTTCGTCACTAAGGTTTTCCACGGTGTTTAAGAGATTACGTAGCAGCATCCCCTGTACGTAGCTAAAACGATCATACTGCGGCTGTGTGAGGATTTCCTCCAACAGCACACGGAGCGCCTCTTCTGATTGATACCGTGCCGCTGAGTCCATCTTGGCTTTCAGAGGAAGTAGCTTTTTGGAATACTGCTTATACAACAAGTCGAAAACCGATACCACCTGACTTTCGATGACATTTTCATCGAGTGTACTGTACTGCATATAGCGAATCAGATCGCCGATGTTCTTTCCTTTTTTATAAAACAAATCATGATCCGTAACCAAAACGAATTGCTTGATAGCACGGGATACAGCTACGTTTATCATATGGGGATCGTCCACGAATTCCAATCCTCGCTGGCCCTGCCATGAACCATCTAATACGGTGGACAATATCATCAAGTCTTTTTCACGCCCTTGATACTTGTGGACAGTATCACTTTCAATCCCGTGCGGCATTAGGCTGCCGGCAAGATTCGCCTGCTTACGGTACGGCGTTACAAAGCCGATTTGGCTATTCTCGGTTGCAAGGTCAGGATTTTGTAAAATCTCTTCAACCGTTACATCCAGTTCTCGCTGATTATATGTTCCTTGTTTTTCTCCATGCGTAACTCTACGCATATGATTCCCTTCCGCCGTTTTATACAGTACAAGCGGGGTATGTGATAAATTTGGATTAGTATAAGGAATCAGCTTGCTATCATAATATTTTTGATTGCAGAATTCGATAATTTGAGGGTGACAGCGGTAATGCTCCCGGAGAACCACGCGTGGCAGATGATTGCTATATAACTCGATGATAGAGGACAGGATGCTATGGTTAAAATAGTTGTATACAGGTTCCGGCGGAATATTTTTCAGCTGAGGTTGAATTTTTTGATCGGTTATTTGGGGAAGCTGTTTTGTATCGCCCACCACAATGACATTACGACAACAGGAAAAAGCCAGTACGCCGGTAATCAAGTCCACCTGTGACGCTTCATCAATAATGACATAATCAAGCAAATAGTTCTGTGGAATAGAGCGGCGCAAAGCATGCGTCGTGCTGAGAATAATGGGGTAGGCTTCAATAAACTGCTGAAATCTTACCTTAAAGTTCTTTTTCGTAAAGCCGTTATCGGTTTGTTCTCTGTGGCTTTGATACAGACACTTGCGAAACAGTTTTTCGGAAACCTGTTGATGTTGTTCCAGAAGTGCATCAAATGATGCGCCATTCAACTGGCTTTCCAGAGATGCAACATCGTTCTCCAGCTTCTGAATTTGCTTTTGGTAAAATGCTCGTTCAAGCAACAGCAATACAGGAGCCTCCTGCTGCTGTAGCTTTCGGAAAGCACCTCTGTATTTTATGAACATTCTCAGCTTATACATCAGCTTTTCCGTGTACTCGCGTTCTTTCGCCAGAGAGGTTTCCGCAAGGAAAGAAATAATCCGGTCCGAATTTGCTCTTAACAGGGGAAGCTTTTCAATTTCAACCACATCCTGACGGCTGTAATACTCGTTGAAATGCTCCTGCTCCAATTGCCATGCCTGCAATTCCTGTTTCAGCTGCGCCCTTTTTCTATCGATCTTCAACAGGGTATTCAACCGCACATTCAGGCTCTCAATCATTTGGACAAGTTCTTCCTTCTCTTCTGGACAGTTCCAATCATCCAAATGGGCTACCGGTGGATCGGCGAAGAAAGCATCTTGATTCTTCTTTTTCCCAAGCAACGCCGTGAGAAAACCATACCCCCTCTTTGTCATTTTTTCAATAACATTCTTGACCGCCTCGTTGTTATTGGAAACTACTGCTACACTTTTCCCCTGAATAGCCACAAGGTTCGCTAGGATATTTAAAATCGTTTGTGTTTTTCCTGTACCTGGTGGTCCTTCGATCACAGACATGGAATGGGTAAGGGCATTTTCAAGCGCAGCTTTCTGGCTGAGATTAAAACGGAACGGAAAAATAATGCCATCCATGGACGGCGTTCTGTTTTCAACGGGCTGACGATTCAAATACCGTCCTAACACGCTTTCCGGATGAACAAATGTTAGCTGATCCATCTCCTGCTTTAAAAATGCTTCTTCCGCCGGATCGTTTGCTGTGTACCTTGAAATCTCATGCAAATATGCCAAGATTCGCTGAACATTTTTATCGGAGGAGCCGTTTTCCACAAGCGATAGTTCTTCAGGCTTTACCGTTTGCGCAGTGCCGTTTTTATGAACAATCCGTATACAGATTTTAAAATCGAGTATGAGCCGAGGTTCATAAACGGGCATCCCATTTACATAAGCCACCCTTCCGTTTAGATCGATACTTTTGGGATTTTCCAGAGTCATCACGTTCGCCGAGTTATAAGAATAGGAACGTCCTCCAGTATATGTTACCTGTGTTTTTTGGCTGGCGGTGTCAACGGAAACAGCGGCAACCGTCTCCGTTTTATCCTCGCCCTTAATAAGAATCATTGTTTTTTCTATGTCCATATTGTCATGCCCTTTACAAGTCTTATACTTTTTGTGTAAATATTTTAAGTAAACCTATGTGAATTGCAAAATCCACCTACCTTACCACATAACAAGCACTTATCATGTCTTGATTTTTTTCGAGCGTTTTTAATTTAGTCATTAATTATCTTACGAAATTCAATTATTTGTTCATTTGAAAAGCCATCACTACTCATTTCTATTTTATTTATAAATGCAACTCCACAATTACAATATAATAAATTTATTTTTAAATACGTCTATAAAAGACACTTATAAATTTTTGATTTGTTCTTAGTCATAGCTCTGCTTTTTTATCCTCATCATTTACTTGCAATAAATTTTCATCCCACAATGGTTCATCTTCTAGAAAAACTTCATCGTGAGTTTTGAAATACGCCTCTCTAATTACATCTATCCAACGGTTGATATTCTGCATTTGAATGATCGTATCACTCTCCGGGAAAAGGGTAAAAAACACAGCAGAAATCTGAGCAAGAGAAATTGCAGAATGTTCTCCTGGTGTTGTAATTCCATAGTCACTTCGTCCTACGGGTATCACGGGATGAGTCCCCATATTGCAAAGTCTGCCAAATGTACCTTGAGGTGAAGCGTGAACAGTTTTATTTGCAAGATCGTATTGCCTTTTCCAAATGTCTGAATTAATATCACAAGCCTTTTGTATATCATTAAATGTAATGTGTTTTTTCTTTGTTGAAAAGATCTTACTTTTTTTGCCCATTCATATCGATCATCGGTTTCCGATGCCTCATAAAACTTCTTTGCAACATTTTCTCCGTATTGTATGATAAATGAGCTTATAATGGATAACTCATACATAGAACGCCAGCGAGCGTGTGCCCCATCAGCAAACCCGTTTTTCATCAAAGTAATTATTTCGAGAAATTCCTGCAAAGCGCGTCCGTGAATATGTTGCATTACAACGTATGTCCAGTATTTTGAGTGGAATTCATCTTTAGGTAACGATTCAACATATTCTGAATATGACTCTGCAGCTTCTAAAGTCATAATATACATTGCTTCAGAAGCCACAAATGCACGATACCATTTCTGCTCTTGGCGAGCTATAAATTCCTGTTCATCAGCTCGAAATCCCATAACTTCTTCAAACATGGTGGATTTCATAAATGAAAAGGTATCTTTTGCTGCATTTTTCATCATATCATTAAACAGTTCTTGAATATCCAAGGGCTCGAAATGATCCAAAATTTTTTAGCTTCCTCTTCTGTTTCAGCCTTATTAATTTCTTCTTCTAAAGTGGATTTTATGACTTTTGAAAAAAGTTCCGCAAGGCTTTCAGTTCGCGACATAATAATTTTCCTTTCATTCTTTCCATCACTTGATATCCGTTTCAACCCTTGAATTCATAAAATACTTCAACACCCCATATCGAAACTGTATATCATTCCACATTTCAAAATCACAGGCGATGAATGGGTGAGCCATTTTACCTCCATTTTTGCCCCGTTTGGGTTTAAGTCCGATAGCGTTCACAGTTTCAATCCATCTCTTTGGAGTCAGCGTATAGGACGGCGAGCGAACATCTTTCAACAGCTTTTGAAAAGCTTCCTGTTGTTATTGCGTTCCCATTCTCCGAGAAACTCAATCGTATTTCTGCTGCGAAGCCAACTTTGAATCAAATAACTCGGATTTTCTGGTTCAAACCTTCTTGCAATATCTGTCAGTGATATAGGCTCATCCGTCGGACGCAAATATTTGTATACTGTCTGTTCCAGAAATGCATTCATTTTCAATTCGTATATAGGTGACTCTCCTTTACTCATAGCATCAAAGAGAGTATCGCGGATTTTTTCCCATTCCTCTGGATGAAGTCCAAATTTATCATTCACACATTTTAGAAACTCTTTACGTGTTATGGCATAAGCCCACAGTAGTTCTGTTCTTGTCGCTCGTCCCATTCATCTACATCCTCTGTACTTCGATTCGGATTTCGGCAATTGCTTTCTTTTAAACTTTCTACAGTTTTAAACATCTCATGACTAACGATACCAAAGGTGTATTTGTAGTTATTTAATAACTTATTCAAAACGTCCCGGCTCCATTTTTCTTTTCCAGACGGAGATGATATTTGTGTTTCAAATAAGTAATGCTGGATATCGTCTAAACTGTTTCCATTTAAATAAAGCAAGAATATCATTTCAACAACTTTAGCCTTGTCCGGTATCGTTTCAATGATTCCGTTGTTGTTTCGGCGGAATCCATAACAAACTTTGCCGAAAATCTTCGATTTAATATAAGACAACTTCATATCACAGTTTCCTTTCTAATTGTATCACTAATTTGTGTGTTTTACAATATAAAAGTAAATATTAGTGGGTTTATAATTTCACTTGGCTTTTTACCTATAGCTATAACCCGCAAATTAGTATATTTAGGATTTATAATATAAACGAACAGAATAAAAAACGACCTGATTTTCATCAAAATCAAGCCGTTATCAATACCATTATTCTATTTTTAAGCCTATTGACGGATAAAAGAGGAGACAAACTTGTCCCTACAACAAGTTTGTCTCTTTTTGGCGGAAGCGGTGGGATTCGAACCCACGAGCCCGTGAGGACTACCTGATTTCGAGTGTCATAACCTCTTGATACGTTGCGATATTTTGTGAGAAGATAACGGAAGTTAGAATCGCCCGTTTGCCCCGGATCGACCGCATTTTCAGCGGCTTTGAAAGCAACTTTGCGAAAAAGCCTGATGTCGCGGTGCTTTTGCATATCGCCCCGCTTCTAACAAAAGTCTAACCGATTTTTTAGAAATCCGATTAGAAGCTCGCCCAAACCGCCCCGTTCTCAGCCCTTTTGGGAGTCCGCACATATTGACCGTGCAGAGAGATACAACTGTCGGAATCATCTGCTTCAAAATGCGTGCGTTCCAAATAATATTTCAGTCGGAGCATCAATTCACCGTATTTCTCTTGCAATTTCAAAAGAAAAATGGTATAATAAAAATAGTATCACAAGGAAAGGAGGAGATATCATGCTGTACACGCTTATGCATCGTGATGTTCCGGTCATGGAATTGGAACTTGACGAATATTCAAATATTGTCTCACTCGGCAAAATTCATCATGCAGAGCATCTGCCGCTCGGCACCTATAACAAAATCGGCGTAGAACGGAAAGCCCTCAACCGCTGGTGGACAAAACGTTCCATTCCTGCAAGCCGAAAAGGCATTCGCGATGTACTGGAAGAACTTGAGTTATCCTCCCCACAGGAGCTGATCGAAAAGTGCTTTGGTCTGAGTCTGTCCGATCAGTATTGGATCTCTCCGACCGATAACCCGTTGGATTGGCATCAGGTAAATTTCTTTGAAAATGCTTTCTCGGAGGACATCGGCAACATCCTGTTTGGAAAAGGCAGAAGCTCCGACAGTGCAAGCCTTGTCTCCCCTGACAATACGGCAAACGGTAACCTCAAAAAGAAGTGGAAGATCATCGGCGGCAAGCGGGTGCTCCTCAAGGATTCCAGTACGCCCTATCGTCAGGAAGCCTACAATGAAGTGCTGGCGTCCGAGATCGCCAAACGGCTTGGCATTTCTCATGTGCCTTATACGCTGATTCCCGAATACGGAGAGATCTGTTCCGGATGCGAGGATTTCATCACCCCCAAAACCGACCTGGTAGCGGCGGCACAGGTGATGAGCGCTTTCAAAAAACGGAACGAACAATCGGAATATGAGTTATATATCGAGTGTTGTGAAACGCTCGGTATTGCCGACGCACGCAAAAAGTTGGAACAGATGCTTGTGCTTGATTATCTCATTGTCAATGAGGATCGGCATCTGAACAACTTCGGTCTGATCCGCAATGCGGTCACGCTGGAATGGATCGGCACTGCACCGCTTTACGACAACGGCAACTCCATGTGGTTCAACCGCATCACAGGAGAGATGCACGCAGGCGATGACAGCAACATCAAAACGCCGCTATGGAAAAAGAACCCCACGGAGAACCTGGCGCTTGTTACCGACTTCTCATGGCTGAATTTGTCTACCCTTGACGGGATTGAAGACTATGCAAGAGAACTGTACGGGAAATCCGAATATCTGGAACCTGTGCGTATAGAAACGCTGGCGAATGCACTTCGGACACGAATTGAATTGCTCGGCGGAATTGCCCGTGGGCAAGCCATACTCTGAACAACGAAATCAAACGATGACCGCACTTCTCATGAGGTGCGGTTTTTGCTTTCACTTAAACGGACAGTACAGCTCCTTGACTTTGAAGAAGAATCAAGGAGCTGTTGCTATGCCCGCCACACGTCCGCAAATCGGGCGTTTTTCGGCGTTTGACCGTTGACGCGAGTCAATGCCCGTTCGATGCTCAAAAGCGGTTTGTGAGGCTTTTTGAGCCGATGTGCGAGGAAGCCGTATAAACCGAAATGAGCGAAAAATGCGAGGAATGGGGTGTGTAATTTGACGGGAGGGACAGTCAGATGCAAGGTCGATTTTCAAGCAGGAGAAAGAGTCCGGGCTAAGCCCGCCCTCATGATCACATCGGACGACCGATCCGCCGAAAAAACAGTCACAGACGCAAGCCCCACAAAAGATCTCATCAACGGTTTCAGTCACTGCCGTTACAAGACTTTTCAAAAATTTCTGCGGTATTTTCCGAGATCGGATAGACGACCGAAAACAAAGCAGTCAGCCGACCATCGACAAACGGCAGAAAAAAGAGATCGAAGAAAAGAAAAATGCAGAAATGTCGATGCTGTAATCGGTTACAGATATTCTATCGGTAAAACAACAAGGTCTTCTTTCAAAAAGAGCTTATCGTCATACAGACAAAGAATGACGCCGCGCCCGCGCTGTTTGTCAATATCCTTGTCCAACACATCAAAGGCGTCCGCCATGCTTTTTGTCGGCTTGGCGCTTTTTTTGATTTCAATCGGATAGAGAACGCCATTCTCTTCGATGATGAAGTCGATCTCGTTTTCCGTTTCAATCGTTTCGCCGTTCTGCCGGACTCTCTTTTTATCTTTACCGCGATAGTAAAACACGCTGAATTTATATTCCAAGCCCTCGTTGATAAACGATTTTATCATTTCGTTGACCACAAAGGTTTCAAACATATTTCCCGCTACAGCACTGTTTTCAAGTGCCTCATAACTGTTCCAACGGGACAGATAGCAAGCGAGACCGGTGTCACGGAAATAGAGTTTCGGTGTTTTGATGGCTCTGGTCAGATGGCTTGAATAATACGGTTCCAGGATATATACAATGCCTGTTCTCTCAAGCACGGAGATCCAACTCTTGATCGTTGCCTGTGTAACGCCGACTTCTTCCGCAATATTGGCGTAATTGAGAAGCTGTCCGGTTCTGGCGGCAACAGCGGTCAGAAATCTTGTAAATGCAATATCATCCCGGATCTCGATCTCATCCCGGATATCTCTTTCAAGGTAGGTGCGCACATAGGAGGAATAAAAGTCAACCCACTCTCTTTCGGTAACATAGAGTTCGGGATAGGAGCCGCGGTGAATAATCTGCCATATGTTTTTATACGGCTTCAATTCCTGTTCGCGGGCATGGATATATTCGTCTGTCGGGACAAAGTGACGATTAAAGGCAATGCCATTGATCTCACGCAGTGACAATCCCTGAAGCTCCAGAATACTGACTCTTCCGGCAAGAGATTCTTTTGCCTTTGACATCAACTTCATCTGCTGAGAGCCGGTCAGATAATAGTTTTCGTATCGTTCCTCCTTGTCACATTCGATTTTGATATACGGAAAAAGCTCCTTTGCATACTGAACTTCATCGAGAATTGAAGGCTTGGGTATATTTTTCAAAAAGAGTTTCGGATCTTCCGTTGCGGATGTCAACAGAACCTGATCATCAAAAGTATAGTATTTTACACCGGGGTAATTGTGTTTGAGCAAAGTGGATTTTCCGACCTGTCTCGGACCTGTAAGCAACAGGCACCGACTATTTTTCGCACGACGCGTTAAGACGTCGGTTATATTTCTCTTGATAAACATAAACACCTCCAAAATGCGACGAATATATAGTATAACTATATTATAGTCGCAAATTTCGGATTTGTCAAGACAAATACTTTATTATCAGAAACTCAATCTTTTAACGAATACCCTTAAAAACCAAAGATTACCCATAAGTTTAACGATTACTGCGGCTCAAAATGCCGAAAACACCGTAAAAAGCAGAAAAACCGCTGTGGAAATGCTCCGCAGCGGTTGCTTTATAAGTGGCTGAAACGGCAAAAATCTTGATTTCAAGTGGTTTTCGAGCATAGAAAATCCACCGTAGCTATCAATACTACGGTGGAATGTTGGCGGAGAGGAAGGGATTCGAACCCTTGTGCGGTTTAACCCGCAAACTGATTTCGAGTCAGCCCCGTTATGACCACTTCGATACCTCTCCGTATATAAGAATGCTCCCTTACTATATCATAATATTTTTCATTTGTCAAGAAGCCTTTTCCTCTTTTTAGAGGAGAAAAATATTGTGCCGCCGGATGGTGCCGAATTTACACTTCGTACAATCGCCATTCACATTTTGTTAACGATTGCGTATTATACTTAAAAAACCGAATTTACATGAAATTACGGATAGAAAGGGATTTAGAATGACAAATCGCTTCGAGATACCGTCGCTTTTGGATGTTAATAAGACAATAGCGGCGGCTCTTTTTTCCTCAGTTTATCAGCCGTGGGAGGCGATTCCGGCTATACGGGAATTTATTTTGACGCTCGGTGAAACACTGTCCGACGAATTTTTCCTGCATCCTGAAAAGGATGTGTGGATCGCTAAGACTGCGCAGGTTTTTCCGTCGGCATATATCAAGGGGCCGTGTATCATCGATGAAGAAGCCGAGATTCGTCACTGTGCGTTTATCCGCGGCTCGGTGATCGTCGGAAAGCATGCGGTCGTCGGCAATTCCACAGAGCTCAAAAACGCGGTCCTGTTTGACCGCGTGCAGGTGCCGCATTTCAATTATATCGGGGATTCCGTACTGGGATATCGTTCTCATATCGGAGCGGGCGGCGTCACGTCGAATGTCAAGCTTGACAAAACGCCGGTTTCCGTATCCTGTCCCGACGGCAGAATGGATACCGGTCTTATGAAATTCGGCGCGGTGCTCGGCGATTTTGTCGAGGTCGGGTGCAATTCCGTGCTCAATCCGGGGACGGTTATCGGGCGGGGAACGACCGTCTATCCGGGCTCTTCCGTGCGCGGTTATGTGCCGGAAAATTCCATTTATAAGAGCGACGGGGATATCGTCATCAAGAAACACGGGGA